>Ga0194054_10000073_pt1 | contig 48373 bp, 39 predicted proteins | sample SepL2210m_MetaG_FD_163628 | JGI IMG/M metagenome (GOLD analysis project Ga0194054, IMG submission 163628) | Anoxic zone freshwater microbial communities from boreal shield lake in IISD Experimental Lakes Area, Ontario, Canada - Sep2016-L227-10m | ecosystem: Environmental > Aquatic > Freshwater... | reverse complement strand
CCGGTCGGCTTGGCTTTGATTGCGTTCTTGCACTTTGGATAATTGGAACAGCTGTAAAACATTCCAAAACGGCCACGGCGTTCGGTCATCATCCCGGTCTTGCAGACTGGGCAGGCGACGCCGGTGCTGTTTTGCTTTTCCAATTCGGCATCCTTTTTGATGAATTTGCATTTTGGATAATTGGAGCAGGCGATAAATTTGCCAAAGCGCCCTTCGCGTTCCATCAGTTTTCCATCCTTGCATTCTGGACACTTCTCGCCGGTATCTTTCGGTCCCTCCATTTCTTCACCGGTTATTTTCCGCGCACCCAAACAATCAGGATACTTGGCGCAAGAAAGGAATTTCCCGGTTCGGCCAAGCTTGATGATCATCGGTCCGCCACAAACCGGACATTTGTACTTGGCGTCAGCTTCGCCGAGGTTGGTGACTTTGTCTATCTTGTCTTTGGATTTCACATCCTTCAAAAATGGACCATAAAAATCTTTCAAAGTTTTCAGATACTGGGCTTTGCCTTCGGCGATAAGGTCCAACTTGTCTTCCATGTCGGCGGTAAAATCATCACTGATATAATTCATAAAATTCTTCTCCAAAAAGGAACTCACCACGTCGCCGGTATCGGTCGGTACCAAGGCCTTGTTTATTTTTTCCACATAACCGCGGTCCTCAATCACTTTTATGATTGAAGCATAAGTAGAGGGTCGGCCGATGCCGCGCTTTTCGAGCTCCTTGATCAAGCCCGCTTCGGAGTATCGTCCGGGCGGCTCGGTAAATTTGCTTTCCGTTTTGATATCGATAAGTTTCAGTTCTTCGCCGACCGTGACTTTCGGCAAAATAACATCATCACCCTGGCCTTCCTGGTCGGCGGCGAGCCAGCCGGGGAAAAGCAGACGAGAGCCGTTGGCATAGAATTCGGGAATCGTTTCGTCTTTGCCGATGGCGACGGAAATCTTGCTGCGCATGATCTTGGCGTCGGTCATTTGGGAGGCGATTGTTCTCTGCCAGATCAAGCGGTAAAGCTTTTTTTGCTCATCGGTAAAACCGGCCGTTTCGTTGCTGATATCGGTTGGACGGATCGCCTCGTGCGCTTCCTGCGCATTCTTGCTTTTGGCGGCAAAAGTGTGGGGCTGCAGATATTCATGGCCATATTTTTTCTCGATTTTGCCAAAAATCTGAGCGAGAGCGGACTTGCTCAAGTTGGTGCTGTCGGTACGCATATAAGTAATGAGTCCGGCCTCGTATAATTTCTGAGCAATGCCCATCGTTCGCGATGGCGCAAAACCAAGTCGCGAGGAAGCGGTTTGCTGGAGAGTGGAAGTGATAAAAGGGGCCCGGGCGGATCGCTTGGCTTCCGTTTCGGATACGTCCGAGACGATCCATTTTTCGGTCTGACCGGCTTTGACGATCTTGTTGACCAAAAGCTCGTCGCGCGGTTCCTCGGAACAGGTGAGCGGAAGAGGATTTTTTTTATTGGTTTCAGTGTCGGCGGTAATGACCCAGAACTGTTCAGGGTTGAAGGCGCGGATTTCCCGTTCCCGTTCCATGATTATGCGGAGAGCGGGGGATTGGACCCGTCCGGCGGACAAACCATAGCGGACTTTTTTCCAAATCAAACCAGACAGGTCGTAGCCAACCAATCGATCAAGTACGCGTCGCGCTTCTTGGGCCTGGCGCAGGTTTTGGTCGATATCGCGCGGATTATTGATAGCTTCCTCAACGGCCTCTTTGGTGATTTCGTGATAGGTGACCCTTTTGATTTTATTTTTGGCTTTGGTGGAGTCGTCGTTCATCAGCTCGGCCAAGTGCCAGGCAATGGCCTCGCCTTCGCGGTCGGGGTCGGTGGCCAAAAGGATCTGGTCGGCTTTCTTGGCGAGCGAGCGGATTTCAGAGACAACCTTTTCCTTGCCGGGACTGATCTCATAATGCGGAATAAAGCCGCCTTCGATGTCGATGGCTTTCTTGTTGCTTTTCGGCAGGTCGCGGATATGGCCCACGCTCGCCTTTACTTCATATTTGCCATCCAAATATTTGGAAATGGTCTTGGCTTTGGCGGGGGATTCTACAATTAATAACTTCATCTTGCCGATTAGTATTGCATAAAATGACATTTTCACCAAATTAGTCGTAAACCCCCAATGAAATTTTAGAGAGTATTTGCCAGCAGGCGATTGTATTTTTACCAGAATTCTTTTTCGTAATTAAAAGGGTTTGGATTGTGAAATTTCAACGGGGTTGTTTAAAATATAGTCGGCGGTTACGCCTCGTTATTTTAAACAAAAAGCGAAGGATTTCTCCTTCGCAAAATATTTCGCTGGCTACTTGCGCCAAGCAAAGAAATGCTCGGTGCCATCCTTTTCTTTGTGGCCGAAACCTTCGCGGATTTCGTTCACTATGGACGGTCGAACTCGAAGTTCAAAGCAGTGAAATTCATACTTGTTCCACAGTCCTGGGTAGGACGGACTCTCGTCATTCTTATAGCTGACAGTCTGATTGTTCACACTGTACATCTCCGGCGTCCAGGCCATTTCCTCTCGGGCTTCCCGATGCAGGGTCTGGAGAGGGGTTTCGTTGCCCATTACTTTCCCGCCAGGCATCATGTTCCGGACCCTTTTCCGTCCATCGGGCAGTATTTGATACTGTTCGACGAGGGTGCCCAAGTCGTGATCAATGATCAACATTTTCACCACCCGGACGATCCGGAAGAGGCCGGTCGAATCGATCTGCAGGACCGTCTCTTTCTTACTGATTTCTTCGCACAGGTTCGTGATTGATTTCGCATCACCTTGTCCCCAGGTATGCGTATCAACCTCGAAAGAATTTAGGATATCGAGCAGGACTTTCTCATTGAACATTCCAAACCGCCTTTCTATATGTATTGCTTTTATTCAAATCCGTGGATATTTATACACTCAATATTTTATTATGTCAATGATGACGTAATGACTCTTATTCTGTCATTCCTGCGGAGGCAGGAATCTAGAATACCCCAGATGAAATTTGGGAGAGAGTTTGTCGGTTGACACTTATTTTTTACTAAATTTTTCGTCTTTATACAAAAAGATTCTTGCCCGTGAAATTTCAACGGGGTTGTTTAAAATATAGTCGGCGGTTACGCCTCGTTATTTTAAACAACAAAAAGCGCGGGGGATGTTACTCCTCCGCGCCCACCATTCCTCCGCAGGCCTGGCTTAGAAATGTTCAGCGTGGTCGTTGTACAGGTTGACGTGATAATTCTGGTAATCATCGTCAAAGTTCAGGTACACTTCCTTGCTGCCAGCGATCACAAACTTGAGCCGCAACTTTTCTCCGCCATACAGGCTCTTGGAGAAAGAAGTCGATCGCCCCGAGTCTAGACTTCCGACATAGGCGTCGCCGATATAAACATCGGCAATGCCGGACGAATAGTTGTTGACCTCGACAGAGATATACCGCGGGTAATCCGTATTCCCGTAGTAGTATCCGTCGTTTTCGTGATAGCCGGCGTTGCGGTCGTTGTCACAACCACTGTGAACAAAACAACCCAAAGCAACAACCAAAAGCAGATAATGGCACTTCATAAAGATCCTTTCTTCGCCAGAGGCGAGGTTTTTACTTTCTTTGATTATACCAAATTTTATGTTTAGAGTCAACTGGTTGTGAAATGATGACTTGGCCGGGTTTTTGTCAGACAAAAACCCGGCCAAGTCCGTCATCCATACTTTCTCGGGGATGACACTCGGAAGTATCAGTTATCCACAGTTTCAATCGGAATCGAAACGAAAAAGAGTTGCGGGCAGTAGGCAAATATTGGTATACTTAGGGAAAGGTTTTATAAATGCATAAAAATTATAAGAAAAATGAACGCAATAAAATATTTGCATAAAAAAATATCCAGCTTCAATCTCCTGCCGAAGACTTTGTTTTATGTCATTGCCGGTGGCACGCTGTCGGTCTTAATCGGCATCGGCATTGTTTACGCCCTGACATCGCTCACGGTTACGGACAGCTATAACGACTCCACCAAAATAGCTTCGGCGGTAAATGTCACTGTGGATACGGTCAACGGCCAAGTGTTTCTCTCCGCCGCCTCTTCCTGGGCTTGCGGATCGCCACTTTTGGATACTCGAGACGGCAAGACTTACACCACTGTCCTTATCGGCGCGCAATGCTGGATGGGGCAGAACTTAAATGTCGGAACCAGGATCAATGGAAGCGTCACTCAGAATACCAGCACGTCCACGATTCAAAAATATTGCTATAGCGACAACGAAGGCAGCTGTACCACCTATGGCGGACTATACCAATGGGATCAAGCGATGGGCGGTTCGGTCACCGAAGGCGCCCAAGGTATCTGCCCGACCGGTTGGCATATACCAACCCATAACGAATTTACCCTTTTGGAAAGGACTACTTGTACCTCCGGTTCTTGTGCTACGGATTTTCCTTATGATTCCGTCACTACCGGCTGGCGCGGTACCAACGAGGGTACGACTTTGAAAAATGTCGTGGGATTGTTCAGGGGCTTGCTTGCAGGCGACCGCGAGACTAGTGGCACTTTTGCTTACTTAGGGGCGAACGGGCTCTTTTGGGAGTCGTTGCAGAGCGGGTCTTCCGCTTGGGACCGTACCCTGAATTCCGGCTACGCGACTGTCGGCCGGGGCACGCTCTCTAAGTCTTTCGGCTTTTCCGTGCGTTGCCTCAAGAACTGATAATCCGACAATTTGACTATTTGACTATTTCTTAATTTTTTCTTAATTTTAAAAATAGCAAAAAGTGGTTGGTTTAGGATTGAATTCCTTTTTCTAAGCGTGGATAAGTTTGAGGAGATTTGGTAGAATGTTGTTATGCAAAAAGATTTTGACAAGTGGAATGAAAGTAAAAAAGTCATTCATCATAAGAATGAAGATAAATTTTATCACGAACGGGAAGTGTGGTGGTGTTCATTGGGGATAAATATCGGTTTCGAACAAGATGGCAAGGGCGAGGAATTTTCTCGACCTATCCTCATCATCAAAGGTTTTAGCAAGAATGTCTTTCTTTGCGTTCCTCTGACCACTAAATTGAAACAAGGGAAATTTTATCAGGATATAGATTTAGGTGACAAAATAATCAGAAAAGTCATTTTGTCACAAATAAGACTGATTGACTCCAAAAGGTTGGAGAATAAAATATGCACCATTGATGAACTACAATTTCAAACAATCAAACAAAAAATCACCCGGTTGATAGGATGATTTTTTGATTTTCCTCCTTCTCTTGCGAGAAGGCGAGGCCGAAGCCATTTAGACTTTAAGTATAGCAAGTCGGCATTGATTGTCAAGAGCAGTAAAAATAGCAATATAAAGTCATGAAACAACTTAAAATTACTATCAATCAATATGGCTATTTATAATACATTACCCGTATATAAAGTAAGTTATGATTTTCTGGTGGACATATTCAACTACACAAAACATTTCAGTCAGGAATACAAATACACGGTAGGAGAAAGCCTTAAAAAGGAGACAATAGAGATGATAACGAATATTTATCGGGCGAACAGCAGTCAGTCCAAACACACTCTGTTGCAGTCAGCTCGGGAAAATCTGGAAGTGATCCGCCTGTATCTGCGGCTGATAAAAGACCTCAAACAGATCAACCTGGAAAAGTTCATCGTTCTCAATGAGAAAATAGAATCGGTCTCCAAACAGTTGGCCGCCTGGCAAAAATCCAGCGCGTGAATACTTTGGCCGGAACTGTCTCGCGCTACGGCGCAGACGGGTGTGCCACAAATCAGTTCAATAATCCTCTCGTGGGCTGTGCCTACGAGGAATATTGCGTAGTTTCCTAACGGAAGTAATCTTACCTGGAAGCTAGGCACTTTTTATTTTCCGTCAGGTCTATAAAAGGAATCAAGCGATTATTTTTGCGCCAGGGCTTGCTTGCAGGCGACCGCGAGACTAATGGCACTTTTGCTAACTTAGGGACGAACGGCAACTTTTGGGAGTCGTTGCAGAGCGGGTCTTCCGCTTGGAACCGTAACCTGAATTCCGGCTACGCGACTGTCAACCGGAACACGAACTCTAAGTCTTACGGCTTTTCCGTGCGTTGCCTCAAGAACTGGTTAATTGAAATCAATGGAGTATAAAAGAATTTTAGTGGACTTATTCAAGGCTTATTATGATGCGCGCAAGCATAAGCGCCAGACCGTAAGCGCGATGGTTTTTGAATTGAATTACGAGACCAATTTGTTCAAGCTTGGTCGGGAGCTGGCCGACGGCTCGTACGAAGTCGGGCGAAGCATTTGTTTTATCTGTTTCAAGCCTTTGCAGAGGGAGATTTTTGCTGCCGATTTTCGGGACCGGATCATTCATCATCTGATTTTTAACTATATCAATCGGATTTTTGAGCGCTTGTTCGTAAATGACAGTTACAGCTGCCAGCGAGGCAAGGGGACGTCTTATGGCATCAAAAGATTGGATCACTTCATCCGTTCCTGTTCCTTGAATTACAAGCAAGATTGCTACGTCCTGAAATTGGATATCAAGGGCTATTTTATGTCCATCGACAAGAATATCTTATACCAGAAATTGGAAACAAAGATAAACAATTCCAAGGATAATAAAAAGTTTGACCGCGTTTGGCTTTTGGCTCTTATTCATAAAATCATCTTTCACGACCCGACCAAGAATTGCGTAATCAAGGGAGTAAAGGAAGACTGGAGCGGTTTGCCAAGGTCCAAGAGCCTGTTTGGAGCACCTGTAAACAAAGGCTTGCCGATCGGCAATCTGACATCGCAATTATTCGGGAATATTTACCTGGATGATTTTGACCATTTTATAAAACACCGGCTCGGTTGCCGGTATTACGGGCGTTATGTGGACGACATGGTGATTGTCCACCAAGATAAAGAATATTTAAAATCGGTCATCCCGATCATCAGGAAATATCTGAAAGACGAGCTGTCCCTGGATTTGCATCCCAAGAAAATATACCTCCAGCATTTTACAAAAGGCGTGCCTTTTTTGGGCTCAATCATAAAGCCTTATCGCATGTATATCCGTAACGGGACCAAGGGCAATCTTTACAATAATATCCAGTATTGGAACGGAGTTTTGAAGGAGAGCGGAGATAAGTTTCCCGAGGAACACCAGGATAAATTCATGGCGAGCCTGAACTCGCATTTGGGTATGACGGCCAATTTCCAAACGTACCGGCTTCGGCGCAAAATCCTGACCGACCGTTTGTCCCCGGATTTTAAAAAGTTTATCCACATTGCGGACGATTATGGCAAGATTTTTTTAAACGAGCGTGATATAATTGCGATTAATAAAGTAAAAAATATTTAAGATGCTTTTCTGTAAAAAACCAGCAGTATACAGCCTAATATTCTTTGCCGGACTGGCTCTTGTTTTGGCGTTTCCCGCCAAGACCTTTGCCACCACTTATGCCACGGACGGAATACTGACCTCGACTAATTTACTTACGGCCACTACCACTTCGATGATAAACAGCGTGACTTACAGCGCTTCGTCGATACCGGTCGGTACGGGTTTGAAAATCCAGTTTAGTTATAGCAGTCCCAGTGATTATGCTTATACCTGGTATGACGCCGAGGGGCTTCAGGACAGCTGGACCGATCTCTCGGCAGGCACAAGCACGATCGATCTGTCCGGTCTCGGCTGGAACCAGAGATATTTTTCTTACCGAGTCTGGTTTATTTCCGATGGGTCAGCCACGCCGGTTTTGGATTTCGTCAATTTGTCATCTTCGGTAGGCACGACTTCTTATCCGACTGGCGGATCCATGACGTCCGTTAATCTTCTTCCGGCAAATAGCACGTCGCTGATAAAAAATGTCAGCTATGTCGTCTCGTCGCTGCCGGCCAGTACAAGTCTTAAAATCCAATTTAGTTACGATGGCGCAAATTGGTATAATTCGGCGGGAGTCAGGTCCGGTCGGGATAATCTTTCCATAGGTACGAATACGATTGACCTGTCCGGTCTCGGCTGGAGCAAGGCAAATTTTTTCTATCGGGTCTGGTTCCTCTCTGATGGGTCAGCCACGCCGGTCTTGGATTCGGTCACCCTGGCGTATGATTTGCTTGGCGGTATCCAGGAAAATTCTTATGCCACGATTGGAATTTTGACATCTGCCAATCTTTTTTCGGGCGGCGATCCTTTGATGGTAAACAGCGTGAGCTACAACGCTTCGGCCATTCCCACCGGGACAAGCCTGAAAATGCAATTCAGTTACGATGGTGATTATTGGTACAGCTCGGCCGGCGTCCTGAATGCCTCAACTACCTTATCAGTCGGAACAAATACGATTAATTTGTCCGCTCTCAACTGGAATAAATCGTACTTTTTCTACCGGGTCTGGTTTGTCTCTAACGGTTCGGCAACGCCGGTTCTGGATTCGGTCAGTGTTTCGGCTGCTTCGGCCAATGTAATCAATGGCGTATACGAACAAAACGGCTCTTTGACTTCAAATGACCTTTTGCCGGCCGGTGGCGTCTCAACGATAAATAGCTTCAGTTACAATGTCTCTTCGATTCCGGCCAATACCGGGATTAAGGTTCAGTTCAGTTCGGACGGTAACAATTGGTATGGCTCGTCTGGAGTTTTGAATGCTTCCAATACGCTATCCGTTGGCACAAGCACGATCGATTTGTCCGGTCTCGGCTGGAATGTCTCGCACTTTTATTACAAGGCAATATTCACTTCCGATGGGACCAGTACCCCGATCTTGGATTCGGCCAGCGTGAATTATTCCACAGGGAGCGCGGTTGTTCCCAACATTACTGTCGGGAAATATGGTTATCAGTTGGCTACGACGACAATTCCTGTTTCCGATCAAGAGCTCGGCGGTGTCTTTACTTTTGTTACCGGTTCCGGTACGGCTACTGTCACCTCGGTCACTCTCACCCAACTCGGTACCGTTTCTACCACATCAATTTCAAACATCAAACTGTACGCTACTTCCACGGACGGGACTTGTGCCAGCCGCAAACCTTCTGGCACCGTTCTTTTCGGTACCGCTTCTGGTTTTGTCGGATCGCGGGCGACGACTACCGGATTGCTCCCGGTCACGGCTTCGACCACCTGCGTTTATGCGACATATAACCTGAATGGCAATTATTCGGATTCATTGCTCGGAAATACAATTGATTTTATGATTGATAATCCAAGCAATGATGTCTTGGCGACATCCGGGGCTAGGGTAATTACCACTGACACCCAGAATATTAATGGCGCGACCATGATTGTTTCCACCTCGACTGATCCGGAAACGGAAATAAAAGCGCTGATATCGATTCGAACGAAAGATCCGACAAAAAATCCTACCGTCATATATTTGAAAAACATGGTTGTTTACGAGAAGGCCGGCAATGGACCTATCCACGCCCTTACCAATCCAAACCTTAAAGTTTTAAACTTAATCTTCCAAGACCTGGCTAACCCTTCTTTCTCTAACGGCCTTGTCCGTACTACCATTACCATCTCCAACATGTTACCGGGCTACAGCACCACCTTCCTCAACGTGACTCGTTCCATGACCGGGACGGCCTCGGTCCGTCAGTGGCGAGGGAGTAGGGGGAGATAGTAGAGAGTAGATTGTATATAGTAGATGGTAGATTGTAGGGAAGACAAAGACGGGTTTGGCGTAGCCAAACCCGTCTTTGCGAATGTAATCATGAAGCAAACCAGGAATTGAAAACTGGATCACTTCGGCTTATTTATACCAATTTAATCTCGCCCATTTCTTCTGTTATTAAACCCTTAAGTTCCATAATGGAAAGAATGGCGTTTGTCTGGTGAACAGGCATCTCCGCTTTCGACAGCAGGTCGTCACGAGTCAGGGGAGTTTTTAGCAAGTCTAAAATTTTCTTTTCTTCCGGCGAACAATCGGAGTATTCCAATTCCAGATTTCTGGGGGCGGCGTTTTTGTCTTCCAGTCCAAGCGCCAGCAGAATGTCCTCACTCTTGGTAATCGGCGTGGCACCAAGCCGAAGCAGCATATGCGGACCGTCGGCGGTCTTGGAAAAAATCGAGCCAGGGATGGTGAGGACATCTTTGTTGTAGTCGGTAGCGAGACGGGCAGTAATCAAAGTACCGGATTTTATTTCTGCCTCAATAATCAAAACCGCCTGGGAATAACCAGCCATAATGCGATTGCGCTGGGGAAAGCTCCAAGGGGTAGCATGAAAGATCGGCTCAAATTCCGACAGATGGGCGCCGCCGGCTTTCAAAATAATTTCTGCGAGACCGGCATTGGCGGAAGGATAAATATTTTTTGGATCAAGGCCAGAACCGGGTACGGCTACGGTTCGCAATCCAGCATCAATCGCGGCACGATGAGCGATTGCATCAATGCCAAAGGCCAGGCCAGAGACGATGGCGATATCATAGCCGCGCAGTCCGGCGATGAGTTTCTCGCAGGCTTCTTTTCCATAGGGGGTGTATTTTCTGGCACCGACGACACAAAGCAGTTTGGTGTTTGGTCCGGGCAGATCACCGCGGACGAAAAGTTTTTCTGGTGGCTGGGGAATTTCCAAAAGCTGGGGCGGGAAATCCTTTTTCTTTAGTTCGCGAATGGGGAATTCTTGCATAAGAATATTTTAGCATAAATATTATCATATAGATGACAATTTTTTCATTTTCCTATACTATATACGATATACTAATCACAATATACAAATCATATGTTAGACATCAAATTCATCCGAGACAATAAAGAGCTGATCGATTTGGCGGCCAAGAAAAAGCGCGTCAAATTTGACGTGGCGGAATTAATCAAGGTAGACGACAAGAGAAAGGAACTTTTGACTTCAGTCGAGGCCAAGCGGGCCGAACAGAATGCCATGAGCGAAAAAATCGTCCGCGAATCCAACCCTGATGCCCGCGGCCAAATTATTGCCGAAATGAAAATGGTCAAGGAGGCGGTTGCCAAGGAAGATGAAGAATTAAAAGAGGTGATGAAGACTTGGCAGGGTTTGATGTTGCAATGTCCAAACGTTCCGGATATTTCCGTGCCCGAGGGGGATGACGACACCGCCAATGTTGAGACTAGTGCCTGGGGTGAAATACCGAAATTTGATTTTACACCAAAGGATCATGTGGCTTTGATGGAAGACTTGGGAATGATCGACCTCGATGCTGGCACTAGGATCGCTGGTTTCCGCGGATATATTTTGAAAAACGACGGAGCGCTTCTTGATTATGCTTTGTGGCAATTCGTGATGGAATTCTTCCGTGAAAAGAAAAAAGATTATATGCCGATGCTGGTGCCGTCTCTTGTCCGTCGCGAAACTCTCTTGGGAACAGGCTATCTGCCTCAAGGCGAGGATGATCTGTATAAAACGCAGGACAATGACTATTTGGCCGGTACGGCTGAGGTGGGCGCGATGAGCTACTACGCCGACCGCGTCTTTGGTGCCGATGAATTGCCTAAGAAAATTATCGCTTTTTCTCCGGCCTTTCGACGGGAAGCGGGAAGCCACAGTAAAGACGTGAAAGGGCTTTACCGGGTCCATGAATTTATGAAATTCGAACAGGTGATCTTGTGCGAGGCCAATCATGAGACTTCCGTGAAGCACCATGAAGAGTTGCGGCAAAATGCCGAGGAGATTTTGCAAGCTTTAAAGTTGCCATACCACGTGGTAGTCAACTGCGGCGGCGATCTCGGCCTTGGTCAGGTCAAGAAATACGACATTGAAACCTGGTCACCGGCGGCTAATAAATATCGCGAGACTCATTCCTGCTCATACTTCCACGATTTCCAGAATCGACGCTTGAATATCAAATACAAGGATGCTGAGGGTAAGGCTCGATTTGCGCATTCTTTGAACAATACCGCTCTCGCAACGCCAAGGATACTGATTCAGATCGTAGAAAATTACCAGCAGGCCGACGGCAGCATCAAGGTGCCGGAAGTATTGCAGAAATACATGGGTAAGGAGGTGATTGTAAAGCAGGATAAAAAGTCGATTGCGTAGAGGGCGCTCGCCCCTGTCTTTCTGGAGCACGGATATTTTCTTGCTAGAAAATTCCTCGAGTTCGCGCCGTCGCGCTCACTAGTCTCCAGAAAGACAGGGACTCGCTTTATTTTAGAGAATTTCCAAAAAAGCAGGGGGCTCGCTTTGTTGTTTTAAAGATCTCCAAAGTCTCATATAAAGTATTCTGAATCATGCTATAATTACTGCAATTGTAATTATGTCTGCTACAAGAAATCCAAATCTTGGTCCGTCGCAGCTTCGTCTAAAGAAAAGACGCCTTTTTTGGATAAGGTCATACATCGTGGCCGGCGTTTTGTTCGTCTTGGTCATCGGACTGGCCATTGCTTCTGGTATTGAGAAAACAAAAATCAAGAATATTTCCGTGAGTGGCAACGTGTCGGTGACGAAAGGCGAAATATTGGATATCACCGAGCGCGATCTCGAGGGCCGATACTGGTATTTGTTCTCGCGCCGTAATTCGCTGATCTTTCCGCGTTTCAAGATCGAGAGCGATCTGTCTCTCGGCATAAAGAGGTTTGAAGCCGTGAACGTCGGTTGGGTGGATTTGAATACGATTGAAATCATCGTCAAAGAAAGAAAGCCTTATTCTCTCTGGTGCGGTGCCGATGAGCGGATTTCTGACCAGTGTTACTTCATGGACAATACGGGCTATATTTTTGGTGTCGCCCCGATTTTTTCCGGCAATGCTTTTTTGAAATACTTTGGAAAAATTGACGAAAAAAAAGATCCGATCGGCCAGTATTATCTTGGTGCGGCGGACTATCCGGCGATCGATAGTTTTGTCGCCAAATTCAACGAGCTTGGGTATCGCCTGGATAGTGTCTCGTTTGACGGCCGCGATTTCTACCTGACTTTGGAAAACGGGGTTCAGGTCATCTTGCCTGGGAAAAACAATCTGAATGCCTTGTTTGATAATTTGTCGTTGGCAATAAGCTCGAAACAGATTGATTTCTTAGGAAATACCAGCTTGAAATACGTCGATCTGCGTTTTGACAATAAAATCCTGGTCGGGAAAAAAGAAAAGGCCAATTAAAAAATGCACAACCAATATCGGTTGTGCATTCAAAGGATCGGTCCTCAGACCATTTCAGTGTAGCCAGGCTTGGCGCGCCAGGCTTCCAAAGCCGGTTCGGGGCCGTCTTCGTCGTAGGTCAGGACGACATATTTCGGTACATCGCCTGTCACGAAATCCATGACTTCTTGGTTGTATTCATAACAGACAGTTTCCGAATCGATGACCAATTTCTTGTGTTCATCCGATTCAAAAACCCTCTTCAGCCAGATCAGCTGTTTGCCATGAATGCCGAGCATTCCTTCGATCCGATGCGGAACATCGGCCACCAACTCGCGAATGTCTCGGGGTGTCCCGGTCGCCTTATGATGGACGTTCCGTACCGTTTTCATGACGAACGGCGTCAGTATCAGTATCATCCAGCAGATTGTCTGGCAGATCAACTTTGTTGATTCACTGCTTGTAAAGTTGGCGACAAGCAACATTACAAATATTGCCACGATCGCCGACACCAACAGTCTCTTGTGAATATCCGGGTACATAACTAGCCTCCTTCTTGTTACTTGGTTTAGGTTCTGAAATCCGAAATATTTATAGCAGTTAAATTATTATTTGTCAAAAACATTTTATGTGTTAGATTGTCCTGGTGAAAAACTTTTGGAAAAAACTGGACAGGCCTTTTTTCTGCCTGGCACCGATGGCCGATGTGACCGACATTGCTTTCAGGAAAATGCTCGCCAAACATGGCAAGACGGCGCGGAACAAAAACCGGGTGGTTTTCTGGACGGAATTCGTTTCGGCGGATGGCTTGTGCAACCCGATCGGGCGCAAAAAACTTTTGCCGATACTGAAATATTCCAAAGAGGAGAAGCCGATCGTGGCGCAGGTCTTTGGCGCCAATCCGGAAAATATGAAGACGGCTTGCGAATTCATTGTTGGGCTCGGTTTCGACGGTATTGATATCAATATGGGCTGTCCGGACAAAGCGGTGCTAAAGCAGGGTGCCGGTTCGGCTTTGATAAAGACGCCGCGTTTGGCCAGAGAAATAATCCAAGCGGCGCTTTCCGGCATAAAGTCTTCGGGCAAGGACATTCCGCTCTCGGTCAAAACGCGAGTCGGTTTTAACAGGGAAGAAATAGATACCTGGATCCCCGAATTGCTCAAAGAGGATATTTCCGCCATTACTATTCACGCTCGGACCAAGAAAGAGATGTCAAAAGTGCCGGCCAATTGGGATTATGTGAAGAGGGTGGTGGCGATGGTGAAAAGGGCTGGTAAGAATATTCCGGTTATCGGCAATGGCGATGTCCAAAATATTGCCGAAGCCGAGGAGAAAGCAAAAAAATACGGCTGTGACGGCGTGATGATCGGCCGGGGTGTTTTCGGTAATCCGGAATTTTTTGCCGCGACGGGCGAACCGGCTGCTGAGAAAAAACTGAAATACCTGGTTGAGCATGCCAAGCTTTTTGAAAAAACCTTTAGGCAAAAGAATAAGGAAACGAAGAACTTTGACGTGATGAAAAAACATTTCAAGGCTTATGTTCATGGTTTTGACGGCGCCAAAGAATTGAGGGTCAAACTGATGGAGGCTGTAAATGCCAAACAAGTCTGTGAAATAGTGAAAAAGTTCAAAACTTTACAAACCCAAATATTTGACTCTTAACATGTTTGGCGTGTTGCGGGAAAAATCTTGCGTACTATAATGAATGAAAGCACCTTCAACCATAGCAGAAAGGAGAACCACTAAAGAGGGATAATGTTTGCTCGCCGTAAAGTTGTATCGTCTGGAGCATTAACCGGCTCCGGCGAAAAAACCGTGCGTAGCACCTGAAAGGGGGTGATCCGACTCGAACCGCAAGGCGCATGACGTTTCCGCTTATCGTTCCCGTACGGTTTGCGCAAATGTTCCAATAGTCCTTTTTCTGGATCGTCGGCCAAGGTGACGGTAAGGCCTACAGTCTGGAATTGTGATGATGTCTTCGGTCTGTCCCTGGCCCCGCTTGCGAAAGCTTGCGGGGTCTTTTTGTTTGTGGTAAAATGTATGGGAATAGATTATTTGAGCAGTCCCCAAATAATCGTCCAACTTACCAATCTAACTTATTAGCTATGAAAAAAAGCATTGTATTGTGCTCCATGTTTTTGTTCGCAGCAGCGCTTAGCTTGTCAGCCTTTAGCCTTGTTTTGGCAGATGACAATCAAAAGTCGAATGCTGCGGGAAACCAGAACATCGAAAGAGAAAGATCGACGACATCCAATTCGACTTCTTCTCGAGATACCGAAGACAATAGGGTAAATTTAATCTCTACTTCTTCTTCGGCCACCTCGACAAAAGAAAATCAGAATGATGTGGCCGAGAATCATCGCAGTGAAGTATCGAAATATGTTCAAGGTATCGTAAGGGCGGCCGAGCGTGATGGCGGAATCGGAAAGCAGGTTCGAGACATTGCCCGTGAACAAGGCAGTACTACTGATCGGGTGAAGAACGAGATGGACCAGATCGAGCATCGCAGCGCTGTCAAAACATTTTTGATTGGCACTGATTATAAGAATATCGGCGCCTTGCGCAGCGAAATAGTTCAAACGCGAAATCGCATTGAACAGATGACCAGGTTGACCGAGAATTTGGCTTCCTCTACCGAGAAAGCCGATATGTTGAAGGAGATTCAATCTTTGGATCAGTCGCAAACCAAGCTGGAAAACTTCATCAAGGCCAATGAAAACAAATTTAGCCTGTTTGGCTGGTTTGTAAGGATGTTCCAATAATGGGCAGTAATAACAACAAGATATTGGGAGTAAAAAACCGCCTCGGCGGTTTTTTATCTGGGGGCGCATAAAACCCTTTACAAATAAATGATTATGGTATATATTGCTAGACATTAGCAGGATTGAGTTTTGGGGGAAAGTTTTAAAAAAGTTTTATCTTGCTTACAAAAACAATAAGATAAATAAGAAATAAGAACGCCTTTGTCGGAGGGGTGTTTTTCTGTTTGCGTCTAAACTTAAAGCAATCGTCATTACCTTTTTAGAGCACGGATAAAATTTTGCTAAATTTTTCCTCGAGCTCGCGCCGTCGCGCTCGCTAGTCTCTAAAAAGGCAATGACTCAGCTTTAAGTAATGAAGACGATTAAACAAGTCTGTCGGGTTTATCAATTTAGCTTTTAACGTATGAAAACAGCAGTCAAGTCGGAAAAAAGGGAGAAAAAGTATTTCGGAAAATTCAAGGCACCGATGGTGTCGATTCCGAATCTGGTCTGTCACCAGACCGAGTCGTTTAAGTGGCTTTTGGAAAAAGGCATTGCCGAAGTCTTGAAAGAATTTTCACCGATTCGCGATTATGCGGACAAGAAATTCGAATTGTCTTTTACCGCTTTTGAAATATCCAAGCCTAAATACAATGAGCATTATGCCAAGGACAACAAAATGTCCTACGAGGGACAATTGAAGGCCAAGGTCAAGCTGAAAAACAAGATTTTGAATACCGAAAAAGAACAGGAAATCTTCTTGGCTGATCTGCCGCTCATGACCGATCACGGTACTTTTGTTATCAACGGTATTGAGCGCGTTATTGTGCCACAGCTGGCCCGATCATTCGGTATGTTCTTTACTGGCAACGAGATCAAGGGCAAGAAATACTTTGGCGCCAAAATCATCCCTTCCCGCGGTGCCTGGATTGAAATCGAATCCGATGCTGATGACATTGTCTACGTCAAAATCGACAAAAAGCGAAAATTCTCCATCACTTCGCTTCTCCGAGTCTTGGGCGGTACCGACAAACAGATCCTCGAATATTTCAAGGACAACGAGTTGGCCAAGAAGGCCATGGAACTCAACCTGGCCAAAGATCATGCAAAAACGGCCGATGAGTCCTATATTGAAATCCACAAGCGTTTGCGTGACGGTGACTTGGCGACCGCTGAAAACGCCCGCGAGTTCATCAAGGGCATATTCAGTGAGGATCGCTATGATATTTCCAAAGTCGGACGTTTCCGATTCAACAAGCGTTTTGGCAAGTCAATGGACGAAAAGGAATTGGAACGAAAAACCGTAAACTTTGACGACGTGATGACCATTGTCAACAAAGTGATTGAATTGAACCATGATGCTGACGCGATGGAAGACGATATCGACCACCTTGGCTCGCGACGCGTCCGTTTTGTCGGCGAATTGTTCCAGACCAAGATCCGTGTCGGTATGTCGCAGATGAAGAGAAACATTCAGGACCGAATGTCGACTGTCGATCCAGACGTCACTTTGCCGGTCAACTTTGTCTCGCCTCGACCGCTCCAGGCCCGAATCAAGGAATTCTTTACGACCAACCAGTTGTCCCAATTCATGCAGCAAGAAAATGTCTTGCAGGAAATCGAGCATTTGCGAACTCTCTCAGCTCTCGGACCCGGCGGTTTGACTCGTGAACGAGCCGGCTTTGAAGTTCGTGACGTCCATCCATCGCACTACGGCCGAGTCTGTCCGATCCATACTCCAGAAGGTCCAAACATCGGTTTGATCTTGCGCCTCTCGATTTATGCTCGAGTCAACGACTTTGGCATGATCGAAACGCCTTATGCGAAAGTGAAAAACGGCGTGGTGACTTCGGAAATAAAATATTTGAATGCGTTAGAAGAAGAAAATTATAAAATTGCTCATGCGGCCACCCACACTGATGAGAAAGGAAAAATCATCGATGATGAAGTGGAAGTCCGTGTCAATGGCGAGCCGACGGTCGTTATGCGCGAAGAAGTGGATTATATGGATGTCGCGACAAACCAGGCGTTCTCCATTGCTACCTCGATGATCCCATTCTTGAACCATGACGATGCGAACCGAGCGCTCATGGGTTCGAACATGCAGAAGCAGGCCGTGCCATGTTTGCAGCCACAGGCTCCGCTCGTTGCTACCGGTATCGAAGAAGAAGCCGCTCGCTATACCGGCCGATTGATCTACTCTGATGAAGCCGGAACGGTTACCTATGTTGATTCCAAAAAGATTATTGTTGAAAATGAAAAAGGCAAGGAAACAGAATACAATCTGGTCCAGTTTTCTCGAACCAACAGCTTTACTGTTTTCCATCAGCGACCGGTGGTCAGCCTGAATCAGAAAGTAAAGAAAGGCGAATTGTTGGCCGATACCTCATCGTCTGACCGCGGCCAGATGGCGATTGGTCAGAACATGCTCATTGCCTTTATGTCTTGGTCAGGAAACAACTACGAAGACGCGATCATTTTGTCAGAACGATTGGTGAAAGATAGCCGATTCACCTCTATTCACATGGAGGAATTCGTCGTGAACGTCCGCGATACCAAGCTTGGACCGGAAGTCACCACTCATGATATTCCAAACGTTGGTGAAGGAAAATTGAAAAACCTTGATGAAGAGGGAATTATCCGCGTGGGTGCCGAAGTCCGACCAGGCGACATTATTGTCGGTAAGATTACGCCAAAAGGCGAGACTCAATTGACTCCGGAAGAAAGATTGTTGCGATCCATCTTCGGCGAGAAAGCTCGAGACGTGAAAGATACTTCCAAGCGATTGGAAGGTGGCAAGAAGGGCCGAATCGTCTCCGTCAAAGTTTTCTCACGGGAAAAGGGCGACAAATTGGAAAGCGGTATCATCAAGAGAATTCATATCGAAGTGGCCGAACTCCGAAGCATCTCCGTTGGAGACAAGCTGTCCGGACGACATGGAAACAAAGGTGTTATCTCGAGAATATTGCCCGAAGAAGACATGCCATACATGCCAGATGGCCGACCGGTGGATATCATTTTGACACCGCTCGGTGTGCCTTCCCGTATGAACCTCGGACAGATTTTGGAATTGCACTTGGGTCTCGCTGCGAACACTTTGAACTATCAGGCGATCGTTCCGCCATTTGCCGGTGCGACCGACGATGAAATCCGCGATGAACTCAAGAAGGCTGGTTTCCAGACCAATGGCAAAATGAAATTATACGATGGCCGAACTGGCGAAGCTTTCAATCAGGAAGTCGCCGTCGGTTATATGTACATCTTGAAACTGCACCATGAAGTGGAAGACAAGATCCACATGCGCTCCATCGGACCGTACTCTCTCATCACTCAGCAGCCTTTGGGCGGTCGTGCCCAGGGTGGAGGTCAGAGATTCGGAGAAATGGAAGTCTGGGCTTTGCTTGGACACGGTGCCGCTCATACCTTGCGAGAAATGCTCACTATCAAATCTGACGATATCGTCGGACGTACTTCCGCCTTTGATTCGATCGTGAAGGGTGAAAGAATCAAACAACCGAATATTCCAGCTTCGTTCAATGTGCTCCTCAACAATTTGCGAGGACTAGCGCTCGACGTTGAACTCTTGAAAGATAATGAAATAGATAACGAAAGATAAATCTATATTTTAAGAATATTAAATTAAGATAAAATCATGATAAATAATAAATCAAAAAATGTAGATTTGAATGACTTCGATGCCGTGTCGCTTCGAATCGCTTCACCGGAAAGGATCAAAGAGTGGTCTCACGGCGAAGTGACCAAGCCGGAAACGATCAACTACCGAACCCAGCGTTCGGAAAAGAGCGGCCTGTTCGACGAAAAGATTTTCGGACCGGACAAGGATTATGAATGTTACTGTGGTAAATACAAAGGCATCCGCTACAAAGGAATCGTCTGTGAAAAATGTGGCGTGGAGATTACCCGCTCGATTGTCCGACGAGAAAGAATGGGTCATATCGAGCTCGCGAGCCCGGTCTCCCATATCTGGTTCTTGCGCGGTATTCCGTCAAAATTGGGAACAATCTTGGGTATGCCGACCGGAGAGTTGGAAAAGGTGATTTACTTTGCCGGCTATATTGTCACCGCTACTCATGAAAACGAACGAGAGAGAATCTTGAAGGAAATTGACAACGAATTCAAGCAGAAAATCAAGACCATTCAGGATGATAAGACCAAAGAAATGCTCAAGGAATTGCTCGTCAACGCCAAAAAGGAAGTTGAAGGCATTCGCACCGGTGTCGTGATCGATGAAGTCCAGTATCACAAGTTCTCGATGAAATACGGTTCCTTGTTCGAGGCAGGAATCGGAGCGGAAGCGATTTTCAATATCTTGAAAGATATTAATCTCAAGGATTTGGAAGCAAAATTGGTTGAACAGTTAGACAAAGCCGGTTCTTTGGAACGAGAGAAGATCAACCGACGCTTGTCGTTGGTCCGAGCCATGGCTGAATCAAATCAGCGACCAGAGTGGATGTTCCTTACCAATATTCCCGTCATTCCTCCCGCCCTCCGACCGATGGTGCCATTAGACGGTGGCCGTTATGCGACATCCGACGTGAACGATCTGTATCGACGAGTGATCAATCGTAACAACCGACTTTTGAAATTGAAAGAAATCAAGGCGCCGGAAGTTATTTTGCGAAACGAAAAAAGAATCTTGCAGGAAGCCGTTGACTCACTGATCGACAACTCGATCCGAAGCGGAAACGAATCATTCTCGGCTGTGGGAAATTCCCAGAAGCGAGCTTTGAAATCCTTGGCGGACAACCTCAAGGGTAAGCGCGGTTTGTTCCGACAAAACCTCCTTGGTAAGCGTGTCGACTATTCTGGTCGTTCGGTTATCGTTGTTGGTCCGGAATTAAAATTGAATCAATGCGGTTTGCCAAAACACATGGCACTTGAGCTCTTCCGACCATTCGTTATCTCTGAATTGTTGCGAAAAGAATTAGCCTTCAATATTCGCGGGGCCGGTCGTCTCATCGACGATGGTATCCCAGAAGTTTGGGCGATTTTGGAAAACGTCATTACGGACAAACACGTATTGTTGAACCGCGCACCGACTTTGCACCGATTGGGTATTCAGGCTTTCAAGCCGATCTTGATCGAGGGTTCCGCTATCCAGGTGCACCCACTCGTCTGTACCGCTTTCAACGCGGACTTCGACGGTGACCAGATGGCAGTTCACGTTCCATTGGGTGAGGAAGCTCAGATCGAAGCTCGCGAAGTGATGGCTTCCGATCGAAATATCTTGAAGCCAGGTAACGGCGAGCCGACAGTTTCGGCCAAGCTTTTGGATATCGTGTTTGGTTGCTATTGGATGACCAAGGACGTCAAAGGCGAACTAGGTGAAGGAAAATACTTTGCGTCACCAAACATGGCGATTACCACTTTTGATTTTGGCGGCATTTCTATTCGGGCAAAAATATTCGTTCTCGGAACCGGCAAAGCCCGATACGCTCAATTCGGCAACAAGCCATTTGAGACCACTGTCGGAAGATTGCTCTTTAACTCGACTTTGCCTTCTGACTATCCGTTTGTGAACAAGGAAATAACCAAGAAATCAATGTCGGCAATCATTGACGATTTGATCAACAAATACGGCATTGATAACGTGCCAAAGGTCTTGGACAAAGTGAAAGCTTTCGGTTTCAAGTACGCCACCTATTCCGGTGTGACCTGGGGCTTGGATGACTTGTCCATTCCAGTTGAAAAGCCGGCGATTGTTAACGCGGCAAAAAAGAAATCCGAAGAAGTGCACGAACACTATAATGAAGGATTGTTGACCGAGGAAGAAAAATTGCGAAAAAACATCGAAATCTGGCACGGGGCCAAGAACGATTTGGAAAAACTCATTCCAAACACTTTGGACAAGAACGGCTCCATCTACGACATGTGGATCTCTGGTGCCCGAGGTTCGCTCGGTGCCTTGACTCAGATGGCTGGTATGAAAGGTTTGATTCAGAATACTGCCGGTGAGACAATCGAATTCCCAGTTATCGGCTCGATGAAAGAAGGTTTGACTCCGATCGAATATTTCATCACCACTCACGGTTCGCGAAAAGGTTTGACCGATACCGCGCTTAATACCGCTAAGGCCGGATATTTGACTCGACGTCTCTTCGATGTGGCTCAAGACATTATCATTACCGAGGAAGATTGTAAGACCAAGGAAAGCATCTGTATCAAGAAAGAAGGCGAGTTCGAAGCTGGTGTGTCAGTTGCCAAGCATGTTCGCGGACGTATCCTGGCTGCTCCGGTCTTGGATAAAGACGGAAAAGTTTTGTTTGAAAAAGGCCATCTCTTGAAGAAAGACGAAGCCCAGAAAGTGGAAGCTGACGGTGTCGGCGAAGTCTGGGTAAGATCACCTTTGACTTGCCGAACCGTTCACGGCGTCTGTGCCCAGTGTTACGGTTCCGATCTTGGTCGCGGAACGCTGATCGGTCTTGGTGAAGCTGTCGGTACTGTTGCCGCTCAAGCGATCGGTGAACCAGGAACGCAGCTCACTATGCGTACTTTCCATACTGGAGGTACCGCCTCGGTTGGTGGAGATATCACCCAAGGTTTGCCTCGTGTGGAAGAAGTCTTTGAGAAGAGAAAACCAAAGAGCCCGGCCGTCGTGTCTAAATGTGATGGCGTGGTGACTTCGGTCAAGGATATGGGCAAGGAAAAAATCATTACCGTTTTGCCTGAACTTGATGAAAAAGCCAAGGGTAAGAAATCGGCTGAAGTGGAATACGAATTCAACTTCCGACGTATTGCTTTGGTTCATGTCGGTGACAAAGTGAAGAAGGGTCAGTTGTTGACTGATGGTTCGGCTGATGTGGATGAACTCTTCAAATTTGCCGGTCGCGAGAAGACCATGAATTACGTCATTACTGAAGTTAACAAGCTTTATGAATTGCAAGGAGAAGCCGTTTCCCGAAAGCACGTGGAAATTATCGTGAAGCAAATGTTCTCACGCTTAAAGGTCAAGGATGCTGGCGATACGACCGTCTCCGAAGGCGATATTGTCGATGAATTGGATTATCGAATGGAGAATGAAGAAGCCGAAGCTCGTGGCGGAAAGGGTATGAGGGCTGAACCTCTCGTGATGGGTATCACCGAGGCCTCGCTCGCTCGACGAAGCTTCTTGTCTGCCGCTTCGTTCCAGCACACCAACCGAGTCTTGATCAATAACGCCGTTCGAGGCAGTGTGGATCGATTGATTGGTCTCAAGGAGAACGTCATTATTGGACGTTTGATCCCAGCCGGTACTGGTTTCAAGGGTGGTCCAAAAAATATTGTCGTTCAGGAAAAATTGAAAGAAATTCTCGGTGACACCTACGAACAGGAAGCCTAAGAGAAAGAGAGCCCGGTTTTTTGAGGACAAAAAACCGGGCTACCTCTCATTTCGGTTCATGCTATAATTGGATTGTTTCGGTTTAACACCGCTTTTACTAATCTAATTTCAAAACATAAATGAATTCTAAAAAAGCATGCCCAGCGAAGTCTAAACGAAGTAGAGGCTTTGCTCTCACACTCATAGTTGCCATTCTGGCAATTTTAGCCGTTGGCAGTGTTGCTTTTATGATTAAAAACAACACAATTAATACTCCGGTTGTTTCAATTTCTACCACCACCATCCCGATTGTCGGCAATGATAAAGATGTTCACGGCTGTATCGGTTCTGCCGGGTATTCTTGGTGTGCGGTAAAAAATAAATGCCTCCGTCCTTGGGAAGAAAAATGCGAAATTATATCTGCTACTACCACCATTGCCACCACTACCGCTAAAATCAATCAAAAAATAATCGTAAGTGGCGTGATGATTACTCCAATTAAAGTCATTCAAGATAATCGCTGCCCGCAAGGGGTGGAGTGCATTATGGCGGGAACGGTTAAATTAGAGGCACAGATCAATAGTGCCACGACTAGTTTGACGCTCGAGGTTCCAATTTTGATTAATGGCAAGAAAATAACTCTGATCAAAGTGTTACCGATTAAGACACTGGCAGCTATTTCACCGACTGATTATATTTTTGAATTTTCCGTAGCAAATGCCACTTCTACTTCCTGTACTCCAAAATGGACTTGCGGTTGGGGACCATGTAAAAATGGCTACCAGGGAATGACGGCCGTCGATTCTAATAATTGCGGATTATCTAATACCAACGTTGATATTGTCTGCCCGGCTTTGGCGCGGGTATGCACAAATTGATTTAATCCCAGTAGCAATTTTATGAGAGTAAAGTATTATTAACATTTAGAAATTGATTATAATTGTTTTTGAAAATATAAATATTGAGCTAGTGAAAATGCTACGGGATGCTCAATAAATATAGTCGTTCAAAAACTCCTTATTTATTGGCATGTCCACACCCGTTGAACAAATCAAAGAAAGGCTGAATATTGTGGATCTTTTGAGTTCCTATATAAAATTGGAAAAAGCGGGAAAGAATTTGAAAGCCCGATGTCCTTTTCATAATGAAAAGTCGCCATCGTTTTTTGTGTCTCCGGATCGTGACTCATATTACTGTTTCGGTTGCGGGGCCAAGGGGGACATTTTTACTTTCGTCCAAGAATTTGAGGGCTTGGACTTCTTTGGCGCACTGAAATTGCTCGCTGAAAGAACCGGTGTGGAAATCGTGAGAGAAAATCTGCAGGTGAAAAACGACAAAGAAGCGATTTTTACGGCGCTCGAAGCAGCCGCTCAATTTTTTGAGGCTAATCTGCCGCACGCCAAAGATGCTCTAGCTTATCTCGAAAAAAGAGGCCTGTCAGCCAAGACGATTAAGGACTGGCGAATCGGTTTTGTGTCCGAAGATTGGCGAACCTTGTATGATTATTTAAAATCGCGCAAATATACCGATGAACAGATCGAAGCGGCTGGTTTAATAAAGAGAAACGAGCGAAGTTTCTATGATCGCTTCCGCGGGAGAATAATGTTTCCAATCCGCGATGCTGCCGGACGGGTAGTCGGGTTTACCGGACGAATTTTACCTGGTGCCAAAGATGATACGGCTAAATATTTAAACTCGCCAGAAACGTCAGTTTTCAACAAGTCACGATTGCTTTATGGTTTTGATCTGGCCAAGTTGGCGATCAAAAAATTTGATTACTCAGTAATCGTCGAGGGACAAATGGATTTGCTAATGTGCCATCAGGCCGGATTCGACAATACGGTAGCAACATCCGGTACCGCTCTTACGCCGGAACATTTGCAATTACTGAAGAGGATTTCCAACCGAGTGATTATGGCTTTTGATGGTGATCGGGCTGGCTTTGCGGCAGCCACCAAGGCTTGGATCTTGGCGCTGTCTCTTGGTATGGAGGTCAAGATTGCCGAATTGCCATCGGGTGTGGATCCGGCCGACCTTATTCTCAAGGATAAGGATCAATGGAAAAATTGCCTGAAAAATTCCATGCACATCGTCGATTTCCAATTGGCAAAAATCATTGCGGAAAATCTGGACGAAAGGAAGGTTGGTCTGGCGGTGCGCGAGAAGGTCCTGCCATTTATCGCGATGATTGATAGCAGTATCGAGCGCTCGCATTTCATCACCAAGATCAGTGAGAAACTCAAGATAAAAGAAGAAGCGCTATGGGACGATCTGAAGAGAGTAAAGGTAATACCCGGCGTCGGTGGAGTCGAGACAAAAATTATTTCTTTCACGAAGGAAAATGTCCTAGTCAGAAAAGATTCCATCGAAAGAAGAATATTGGGAATTCTGGTTTGGGCGCAAAAAGACAAGGAAGTAAAAATAGATTTGAATAGTTATAATGAAAGGCTAAAGGAGATTATCGGCGATGAAGAATTCAGGGTTATGCTCGGGGCACCGGAGGAGATAAGGAACGAGGCCGCGTTCGAAGCCGAGCAGTATTATGAAAGGGACAAGCTGGCCGGCATTACCGAAGAATTGCTTTATGAGTTAGAAAAAGAAAATTTGAAAAAGGCTTTTAGCAAGACGATGGATGAACTGATTGGAGCGGAAAAAGCCAAAGATATTGAAAAGATGAACTCGCTGAGCGTCAAATGCAATGAAATTACCAAAAAATTAGCCAAATTTAATAAATAATTTATTAGCTTTTAAAAAACATTATGCCAAAAAAAGCAGCAAAAAAAGCAGTCAAGAAACCGGCAAAGAAAATCGCCAAAAAAGCCAAACCGGTTAAGAAAGCCAAGGTGGCCGTAAAAGCCAAAAAAGGTGCCGACAAGAAAAAGGATCACGAAACCAAGACCGAACGGCTGTTGGTGAAGGGCCGCGAACGCGGATATGTGACCTATGATGAGATTATGAAGGAGTTTCCTAATATCGAGTCTGACGTGATGTTTTTGGATGAGTTGTATAACAAACTCTCCGTTTCTGGCGTTGATGTGTTGGAAGGCGGAGGAATGCTTAATATTGAGAAAGAGGAAGAAGCTTTGAAAAAATATACCTATGGCGGTCGCAGTGCTGATGCTTCTTATGATTCGATCCAAATGTATTTGAAAGAAATCGGACAGTATTCCCTGATTTCCGCTAGTAGTGAAAAAGACTTGGCGCGAAAAATCCAGCTTGGTGACGAGGATGCAAAAAACCTTTTGGCCCGAGCCAACCTCCGCTTGGTGGTCTCGATTGCCAAAAAATATGTCGGTCGCAGCGCCGATTTGACCTTGCTCGATTTGATCCAAGAGGGAAACCTCGGTTTGTTCAAGGCGGTGGAAAAATTCGACTGGACCAAGGGCTATAAATTTTCCACTTATGCGACCTGGTGGATTCGTCAGGCGATTACCCGTGCTTTGGCCGATCAGAGCCGTACAATCCGCGTCCCGGTGCACATGGTAGAAACGATTGCCAAATATAAACAGTGTTTCCGACGCTTGTCGCAAGACTTGGGACGAGATCCGCTCGCCGAGGAAATCGCGACAGAAATGGGTTTGGAAATTGAAAAAGTTTACGCAATTGAAAAGATTGATCAGGATACCGTTTCTTTGGAAACCCCAGTCGGTGATGAGGGGGATGATGGCAAATCAACCCTTGGGGATTTCATCTCTGATGACAAGATTTTATCGCCCGATGCCGAATCTTCACGCCGAATCTTGAGCGATCAGGTAAAAGAAATCCTGAGCGACCTGTCTTTGAAGGAAAGAAAAATTTTGGAAATGCGCCATGGCTTGGTGGACGGCATCACTCACACTTTGGAAGAAGTGGGGAAGGAGTTTGGTGTCACTCGCGAGCGTATCCGACAGATCGAAGCCAAGGCCCACGAAAAGATCCGTCAGCACGAGAAGATAAACAGATTGCAGAATTATTAGGAATAAGCGATAGCGATTATAAAAAGGCTGACAACTTTTAAAAGTTGTCAGCCTTTGTCTTGCATCGGATGCCGAGAAACACCCAACGACTAGATCTTTACTTTTGTCTTGTGACGCGATTCAGAATGATCGTTAGGACGATCAATAGACCACCAGACACAATCCAAGCAGCGGGAATGCCAAAATATTTGGCAATCGCTCCGCTTGTGACTAGTCCCAAGGCCCCGCTCAAGTTCGAGGTCATCGATTCAACGGATAACAAGGTCGCCCGTTCCGCCCCCGGAATGGTATCGTTTAGATACGCATTCTTGATCGGACCGTACATCCCTCGTCCCGCTTCGTGAGCCAGAAAGAAACCAATCACGACAGGCACATAACCGCTACTCACAGACAGAATGATAAAAATACCAATAACTATCTGCGAGATGGTGATGGCCACCTGTTCATTGGTGACTTTTTTCACCAGCCATTTCGAGGCTATTCCGCCGAGCATGATAAAGGCAAGCACTCCCGCCATTATGAGACCGTTGTATAGGTTCTTCGGGGTCTTAAAATGGAAGATTGTCTGCCACTCCATATTCGGTGCCATCAGGGAAAAGGCCAAAACCATTCCCGCGAGGAGAATAAATTTAAAAGCCTTGTCTTTTCTGGCAAATCGATAGCTCATTACGGCGGTGTCTTTCATCTTTACCAAAGCACTTCTCCACGAATGGGACGTTTTTACAAATGCCTCTTCACGCATCGCAAAGACGGCAATTATGCCCGTCATAAAAAAGGCGACAGAGCCGGCGATCCAGGGCAGTGGCAGATAATAATCCGCCATTGCTCCGCCCGCGACCGCGCACAAGGCACCCGCCCCGCACGAGGCCCACTGTTCGATTACCAGGACATCATTCAGTTTCTCGTTGTGGCCATAGTGTTTTAATCGATCCACAAACCAAGCCTGAAAGGCGCCACTGGAAAATGTCGCCGCGATTGCGCCGATAATTTCCGCGGTCACAAATCCCCAAAAGGAATGCGACGTGGCATAGATCAGGTTTGAGATCGTGAAGATAAAACAGGCCATCACGAACGACTTCTTGCGGCCGAAAACATCGGCGAATATTCCGGTCGGTATTTCGAACAGGAAAATGGTGATAAAAAAGGCGACGTTCACCAAGTTTACCTGTAGTTCGTCCAGACCGAACGAGCGCAGATAGTTGGAATACGTTCCCCCAATAAAACCCAATCCCATCCGGAACAAGAACAGGAACGACACATACACCAGAACTATATTTCGTTTCTTCATTTTCTACTCCTTATTTCTTTGTTAAAGAACCATTGTTAATATGCTCAACAAAAATCTCGGCTTCTGTTGAGCCGAGATCCTTCTAAGGAGTTGTTTGTGGATTAAATTTTTATACTCTGCGTGAGTGTTTAAAAATATCGCGGCTTAACAAAATATGATTGTTTCCTGAATCGGCAAAAGATCCGGAAACAGGATAATTTCGGGTTTCGATAGTCATATTTAGTTTTGCGCATATGTAATGCATATAATCATAAAAACAGAGAATTACTACTCGGTCAATCACGGCCTGTGGATAACTTATTAAACGGCTTAGATTAAGGGTATTTTTGACTGATAAAATTACTGATCGGATATTTGCAATATTTTCCGTGAGGTGATAATTTGAAGAAGAGTTTGAACATTCAAGAAAGGTTGGTAAGAGATAAATGAAGATAGAGTTTTGTTTGGGATGCAGTCCGGAGAAGATGTGTGAACGGTGCCAGCTACGTTTACGATGCCACGAAAGAGTGAATCGTCTGGCTATCGGCGATCTGGATAGGGCAATCGTGGAATTGGTCCAAATCCACCCGTTGGATATGGAACAGAAAACGGAGTTGCGGTATTTGTTCCGTCGTTACCGTTCTGTCCACAATCGCATGCATGTGGCTGAAATTTCCTGGCGATTTTCCAAATTGCTGAAACAGGTGGCAGCGCCGCCGATTGGCGCCTGATCCGATGATTCACTACCGTTCGTTCCAGACGAACGGTTTTTTAAATGATTATCTCTCTCCGCTTGATTTTTTTATAAGGTGCGGTATCATTTCTGTCAGAGTTTGGTGGAAATGTTATAGAAAGGAAAGTCATATGAGTGAATCGGATATTCGGAGTAAATGTACCGAGGCGCAGGCAAAAATGGTTCTCTATTATCTAGACAAGGGTTGGGATGTGGGCGAACTGGATACTGCCCAAGAGGTGATGCTGAGCAGCGGTTCCCAGCGTAAATGGGTCAAACCTTGCGGCACTGTTTACCCGAACTGATCGGCTGATTCCCAAAAGCCCCGCCTGTTGCAGGCGGGGCTGAATATTGCCGAAAATTTATCTAAAATTTCCCCTTTTGTGTTAGAATTACCCCATGTCGTCATTCAAAGATCGCTATTCGCAATTAAATAAAAAACAAAGGCAGGCCGTCGACACGATCGAGGGACCGCTGTTGGTAGTAGCCGGTCCAGGCTCCGGCAAGACGGAAATTTTGAGCCTGCGTGTGGGAAAAATATTACAGGAAACGCAAGTCCTGGCTTCAAACATTCTGTGTCTGACCTTTACCGAGTCAGCCACCCTGAATATGCGCAAACGCTTGACGTCTCTCATCGGTGCGGAAGCGTATCGGGTGGCAATCCACACTTTTCATAATTTTTGCGTGGAAATAATCCAAAAATATCCCCAATACTTTTATGGCGGCGCCTTTTTTTCGCCGGCCGATGAACTGGCACAAATCGAAGCGATGGAGGGGCTGTTTGAAAAAATGCCTCACGACCACCCATTGTCCTCATATCATCCAGAACAGGGGTATGTCTATTTGCGAAGCGTTCTTGGCGTCATCAGCTATCTGAAAAAAGCGGGTTTGAATCCCCAAGAGTTTTTGGCAATCTTGAAACACAACCAGAAGGCGTTAAAAGAAATCAGTCCGCTCATGGCCAGCAACCTCTCCGACCGCCTATCCAAAGATACTATCGGTAAAATCGGCCTGGTCGCCGAAAATATCGTCGGCATAGCGAAGAAATATCAGGCTGATTTCCCTTCGGATTTTTATCAGTCCTTGCCAGCGGTGATTGCCGACTCGCTAAGGCGAGCGGTCGACCAGTCGGCGGAAGCGGGAAAAACGACATTTTTGAGCGCCTGGAAACAAAAATATCTCCGGAAAAACGATGACGGCGAGAGCGTTTTTAAGGACGAAGTCAATATGGAAAAAATGATTGCCGTCGCTGAACTGTATGAGCGTTATCAAGGCCTCATGCACGAAAAAGGCCTGTATGATTTTGACGATATGATCTTAGACGTGCTGACGGCTTTGAAAAATAATCCGGCCCTGCGCTATGAAATTCAGGAGCAGTACCAGTACGTCCTAGTGGATGAATTCCAAGACACTAACGATGCCCAAATGAAAATTTTGCGTCATATCACTGACGCGGCGGTTTATGAAGGCCGGCCGAACATTATGGCGGTCGGTGACGATGACCAGGCCGTCTACAAATTCCAAGGTGCCGAACTTTCCAATATCTTAAATTTCAAGAAATTATTTAAAGATGTCGAGATTGTGACCATGACCGATAATTACCGTTCGTCCCAGGATATTTTGGATGTGGCAATGCACATCATCCGCAAAGGCGAAGAACGCCTGGAAAAAATTATTCCAGAAATAAAAAAAGATCTTCTGGCTTCAAACAAAAACCTGAAACCAGGCAATATAACCGAGCGCGTATTTCCAACCAATGCCCACGAGTATCATTATATTTCCCGAGAAATTAAAAAAGCGATCGAAGCTGGTCATAGGCCGGAAGAAATCGCGGTTATTGCCAGAAAACACAGCCAGTTGCAGGCTTTGGTGCCGTATCTTCAGAGTGTTGGCGTCCCAATTCGTTATGAGAGGGAACAGGATGTCTTCAAGGAGCCACATGTCGCCGAGCTCATCATTCTGGCCAAATTCATTTGCAGTTTGGCTGACAAACACCAGGATGAAGCCGATGAGCTATTGCCCAGCATTTTGAGTTTTCCATTTTGGCAATTATCTCGTGAAGATATTTGGAAAATATCCCTAGAGGCGCGACGAGGAGAATTCGGCAAGACTTGGCTTGAAGTCATGCTATCTTATCCCGAACAAAGGATTGCCGATATCGCAAAATTCCTGATCGATCTTGGCGTCCGAGCTCAGTCCGAAACTCTCGAACAGATACTTGATGATCTGATTGGCGCCCACGCGCCGCTGGCCGCGGAGTCCGAAGACGATCCCGATGAAAATCCTGCTGAAAATAAAACAGCCAAAATATTCCGGTCGCCTTTTAAGGAATTTTATTTCAGCCGCGAAAAATTTTCTCATGCCCGAGCGGAATATCTCACCTTTTTGTCAAGCTTGCGAGTCTTTGTGAATGCCTTGCGGGAATACAAGAGCGGTGAGACATTGTCGCTAAAAGATCTGATAGCTTTTGTTGACTTGCATGAAAAAAATAATATTTCCTTGAACGATCAGAGCCCGTTTTCCAAATTGGGCGAAGCCGTCAGCCTGCTCACCTCGCATAAGGCCAAAGGTTTGGAGTTTGAAACCGTGTTCGTCTTGTCGTGCCAGGAAGAAATTTGGGCTGGACGAAAAATTCCCAACCGTTTGGCCCTGCCGACCAATTTGCCGATCGAACCGGCTGGCGATACCGAAGATGATCAGCTTCGCTTGTTTTATGTCGCCATCACTCGCGCCAAAAGAAACCTTTATTTGACTTCATATTTGAACAAAGAAGACGGGGAAAGTTCTGAAAAACTCCGCTTTTTGATCGCCGAAGAGGGTGATGAAGCAATAATGAAAAAAGCGTCCCTGCAGAAGCTTTATTACGGTCCTGACGCTTCGATCGAGGCAATCGAGCTTCCGGAAACCCACGAAGTACTCACGGCTTCCTGGTTGAAATTCCATACGGCGCCGTTTGTCGGTTCGGAAGAAAAATTGCTCAAATCCCTGCTCGAGGACTATCAAATGCCAATCACGCATCTGAATAACTTTCTCGATGTGGAAAAAGGCGGCCCGCAATATTTTTTGGAACAAAATCTGCTCAGATTTCCCCAAGCCAAAGTATCCTCGAGTTCTTATGGCAGCGCCGTCCACCGAACACTTGAGAGCGTCTCTCTGTATTTGAAAAAAAATAATTGCTTACCGGAGAAAGAAGATGTCCTGAAATGGTTTATTGATTTCCTTAAACGCGAAAAAATGAACAAGATCGACTACGACTTTTATGTTGGCAAGGGCGTATCTGAACTTGGCCAATATTATGATCAGAACAAAAATAATTTTAAAACCGGTGATATCGTTGAATTTAATTTTAAAGATCAAGGCGTCGTCGTTGGTGAGGCACATTTAACTGGTAAAATAGATCGAATTATTGATTTGGGAGCAGGTGAATGTGCGGTTTTGGATTATAAAACCGGTAAGCCGCTAGTCTCTTGGGAAGAAAGTGATCCGTATAAGCAAAAGAAAACAATAAATTATCAGCGTCAGCTAGCCTATTACAAGATTCTGGTGGAAAATTCCCGCGAATTTTCTCATAAATTTAAGGTCCAAAAAGGGGTAATTGATTTTATTGAAACCAAAAATGGTAAAGCAATTTCCTTGAGTAAGGCCATCGCTCATGAAGAGGTAGAAAAGCTAGAACGGCTGATCAGTGTCGTCTATAAAAAAATAATAAATCTGGATTTTCCCGATATTTCCAAATATTCCAAGGATAACAAGGGTATTCTGGCTTTTGAAGAAGATTTACTGAAAGATTAGCAGATTTTAACCCCGGTTCTGTCAATCTATTCTTTACTTTCGCGATATGAAATAATGAGTCTGGTTTTGTTGTTTAAACATTTTTGAGAAAGGCTGTTATTTTATGTCCAAGCAGATAAAGTTCTTGCAGGTCTCAACGATCTTGCGTGCCGGCATTGATCCGGACAAGATTCCAATGGCTCGCTATGACGATTTATTGTCAGAAGGCGGACTGTTGGCTAGGGCTGATCTGATTCGTGGCGTCGAAGCAGTGCTATCGGGAGAAGTAAAAATACATTTTGCTTTGGGTAAGGTGACCTTCAAGCGCAAGGTCTTCAGGCCAAAATCAAAATAGCCTATAAACTAAAAACACCCGCTGTCCTTGCGACAAGCCGGGTGTTTTTTATATCCTCGAGAGGATTATTGCCGACGTAGAGCGAGCGAAATGAAGAAGTAATCTTTTTCATTTCCGAGCCGAGGAAGGCAATATAAGGGTTTAAATACCGCTTTTATTTTCCCAACAGGGTATCAATCAAGGCTTTCATACCGTCATACTGGAGGGCTCCGGCGATATCGACAGTATCCGTTCCGGTATAGTCGAGGTTGTTGCCGAACAGTTGGACTAATTTGAGCTTGACATCAGAGGTGATTCCGCCTTTGACGATAAAGCGCACATGCGGAGTGGCTGGCTGATAGTTGGTAGCGATATAACCATCCTGATAGTCTTTTTCTACTTCGGCGGCGTATTTTCCGCTATCCAGACAGGAGGTAAATTTCGTCATGTCCAATTTCAAACCCTGGGCGATGGTGAGAAGGGATGAGGTCGCCAGGTTGTTGTTTGATGGAGTGATTTCGTAAATTTTATTCAAATAGTTCCAGAACATGTCATTGCCACCAAGCTCATTGGCGCATTCTGTTGCCTCGGCTTCCTTTCTGGCTTTAGGATGAAGTCCGTCGATCGGCATATGGCGGAAGACCCAGGCGACGTCGCCACTCTTGCCATAATTATCCATTACCTGATGCATGACGCCGTGGAAAAACTTGCAAGGCGGACATTCGGTATCGCCGTATTCCAAGATGGTTACTTTGGCGTTGGGATTGCCCAGGATATGATCATCCTTGGAAATCGGAGCGACAGTTTTGACTTGCGCCACTTGGGAAGTCTTTGAAGCGGAAGGGGACCCGGTAAAATATATTGCCCCGCCGATGAGAGCGCCGGCGACGACGATCGCAATCGGAATGATTAAGCTGTTTTTTTGTTCCATAACTTTATCTTATTAATTTAGTATGGGCGTATTATAGCATATCGATATATTTTTATGTATAATGTCCTGATGATTATTTTAATTGCTTTGGGAGCTTTTATTGCGACTTTCCTCGGCGGTTTACTGGCCTTGAAATTCAAGGACAAGCTCCATTTAATATTGGGTTTTAGCGCCGGGGCGGTTGTGGGGGTAGTGTTTTTTGACTTGATTCCAGAGGCGCTTGATCTCACCAGCGATCGATTGACTAGCTCGCAGACGTTATCGATCATTGCCCTGGGATTTGTGGTCTATATGATTGTCTTCCGGTACTTTCACGCCAAAAGTCACTCGCATGATCATGATGACGGCGAATGTTGCAGTCCAAAGGGCAGTCTTGGGGCGGGCAGCCTATCAATACATAGTTTTATCGATGGACTCGGAATCGGCCTGGCTTTTCAAGTTTCGACCGTTGTCGGGGTAATCGTGGCTGTGGCCGTGCTTGTTCATGATTTTTCCGATGGTATCAATACTGTCGGGATGATTTTGAAAAATAATGGCGACCAAAAAACCGCCTTGAAGTGGCTGGCAATGGACTCGATCGCCCCGGCCCTCGGCGTGCTTTGTTCGACATTATTCATTGTCGATGATTTTGGCCTCGGAGTAACCCTCGCGGTATTTGCCGGTTTCTTTTTGTATATCGGTGCGAGCGACCTCTTGCCGGAAAGTCATCACAATCATCCGACCAAATGGACCACGGTCATGTCGGTTGCTGGAATTTTAGTAATATATTTTGCCATTAAATTGGCGGGAATTTAGTTATGACAATAATACACTCAGCAATTTTAGGTTTAGTCGAAGGTTTGACGGAATTCGTACCCGTTTCTTCTTCCGGACACTTGATCATGGCCAGGAAATTAATGGGCCTGCAACTTCAGGGTTCTTTGGCCTTTGATGCGGTAGTTCAGCTCGCCGCCACTCTGGCAGTCGTGATTTATTTTTGGAAAGACATCTGGAACATTATTTTAGCCTTCATCGCCTGGATTTCGAAAAAGCCAGCTGAGGAGAAATATAAAAATATGATATTGCCAATTATTATCGGTTCTGTCCCCGCCGTTATTTTTGGTTTGCTGTTAGAAAAAAAGATGGACACGGTTTTCCGTGACTCCACCGTGATCGTGGCTGTTAGTTTGATACTTGGTTCCATATTGTTCTATTTTGCTGAGAAGTTTGCCAAATACAATTCTGAGATTTCGCCGAAAAAAGGTTTGGCGGTCGGTCTATTCCAGTGTTTAGCCCTGGTTCCCGGTTTCTCGCGTTCCGGCGCCACCATCTCTGGCGGATTACTTGTCGGTTTGAATAGGGAAGCAGCTACCCGTTTTAGTTTCCTTTTGGCTTTACCGGTCATTCTTGGTTCCGGTCTTTTAAAACTTTTGGAAATAATAAAATCTGGCGCCATTGCCTCTGAAGCCTCATCTATCTTCTGGGCCAGCCTTTTTGCCTTTGTCTCTGGTCTCTTGGCCATCCACTTTCTTATCAAATTCCTCAGAAACCACTCACTGAATTATTTCGGAGCATATCGTATTGTCTTGGCCGTTATTATTCTGATTTGGCTCTAAATATCGTTACAAAAAACCCATTTAGACACCAGGTGTCTAAATAGGCTTGTTTGTGATTTAAAATTAGAAGAGGGTGTGGGTGATAGCCGCCTCGCTTTTATCGTTCCATTTTGACGTGTCGAGCTTTATCTCTTTGATCTCGCCATTATCTTTGTATTTTAAAATACCGTTTTTGAGAGCGTATTCATAGACTTCCTTGGTAATTTTAACGTCATCCAGGCAGTATTTTTTTACCTCGTCATACTTGCCCTGTTTCCACCAAGTGACAGCCTCAAGGCCATGACCGCTTTTATTTTTGCCAAGTGTCGCTTCGGCGATGGTATCGAGCTTGAGGCGACGGCCAAGCGAATTTCTGATTTCTTTCAGAATGTCGAGACTCTTGATTTTTGACAGATCGCCAGCGTAGTACTTGTTTAAGAGCGGTATGTCGAAATGGTCAGAATTGTAGCCGATAAGCAGGTCGGCTTTTTCAAAAATCGGCCAGAGGTTTTTCAGCTCTTCCTTGAAGTAAGAACTGTACTTGTCGGTCTCACTGTCATAAATGCAAACAACAGACAAATCCAAATCCGCGGCATCAGAACTGCCGACGTCGGTAAAAACATTTGAAGTTTCGCAATCAAAAATTATTTTACGCATTGATTATATTCTTATGATTTTTACCAGACCCTCTTCCGTGGCTGTCTTTTCCTCGCCAGTCTGTAAATTCTTGACTTTGAACTCGCCGGATTTCATTTCATTCTCACCAATGCAGATAATGTTCGGAATTTTTTGCTTATCGGCTGATTTGATCTGGTCGCCGATTTTTTTGGTTGTCAGGTTTATCGCCACATTCAGACCGTTTTCCCGCAATTTCTGGGCCAACTCGTTCGCATATTCCTCGTATTCCTTGGCCATCGTGCAGATATAGAGATCGGTCTTTGGCCGATAGGCTGGCATCAGGTTGTAAGTTTCCAAAATATCCTTGATCACCACGTCGCCCATACCAAAGCCGAAGGCTGGGACTTTTTCGCCGCCGAAAATTGCGAGCAGGTCATCATAGCGTCCACCGCCAAAAACGGCACGACGATTTTCCGGACTGGTGTCATAGACTTCAAAAACAATGCCGGTGTAATAATCAAAACCGCGCATGAGAGTCTGGTCGAATATGACATTAGTAATGCCAAGTTTTTCCAACCGGGCGATGACCGTCCTTATCTCTTCGATCCTTTCGGCAATCTCAGCCCCCTGGGGAAGCTTGGAGGCAAACTCCTCGAAATTTTGGGAATTAAGCAAGACCAAAAATTCCTCCGCTTTTTCCGGAACCAAATCCTTGATCGAGGCGTCGAAATCCTCCTTGCTGATCTTTTGTTTTTTGTCGATCAGTTTGGAAACCTTATGGGTGGTTTCTTCATTCAAAGACATGAGGTCGTTCATGATGTAATTCATGATTTTTCGGCTGTTCAGATGAATTTGGAAATCATTATCCTTTAGGCCGAATTCTTTCATGATGGAATAAGCCATCGAAATGACTTCCACTTCGGCGGAATTGTCGGCAACGCCAAAAAGATCGACATTCAGCTGCCAATGTTCTCGCAATCGTCCTTTTTGCGGTTTCTCGTATCGGAATAGGTTTGGGATAGAATACCAGCGCAAAGGGAAAGGTAATTCCATTTTTCGGGCGGCAACCATTCGAGCGACAGTCGGGGTCATTTCCGGCCGGAGGGTGACTTCACGGTCGCCACGGTCGATAAAAGTATAGGTTTGTTCATTGACGATTTCTTCGCCAGACTTGGCTTTATACAAATCCGCCGGTTCCAAGACCGAAGCGTCATACTGATTATAGCCGTAGCTTTCGCAGACTTTTTTCATCTTGCCAAAAATATAGTTCTGGACGAACATGTTTTCCGGGTAAAAGTCCCGCACGCCCTTATAGGCCTCGGTGCTTAATTTATAGTCTTTGTTTGTATTATTGCTCATAACTGCTATTCTAACTGAAATATGAAAAAAGAGAAAGTCCTGAAACTGGATAAAAAGCCTGGCGAAACGCCGCTCGAATGCCTGAACAGGTTCAAGGCCGAAAATCCGGAATATGCCAAAGACAAGATGACTTATGCGGGACGGCTGGATCCATTGGCGTCTGGTGTGCTTTTGGTCTTGGTTGGCGAGGAATGTAAGCAGAAAGAAAAATACCTTGGGCTAGACAAGGAATATGAGCTGACTATTTTGTTTGGTTTTAGTACAGACAGTCAGGATATTTTAGGTTTGATTGAAGAACAGAAAGTCGGAGCCCTCAATGCTTTGGGAGATTATAAGAAAAAAGATTTTGAAGACTTGCTTAAGAAGTTTGAGAAAACTTTCCAGCAAAAATATCCGCGTTTTTCTTCCAAAACAGTGAATGGCCGGCCGTTATTTGAAATTTCTAAGGAAGAGGGAATCGAAGATAATGATTTGCCGGAAAAAGAGGTCGAAATTAAAAAGATTGGTTTCAAATCGTTTGGCATTGTCTCCAAAAAATATTTGCACGATTTCGCCCTGGAATCTATCTTTAGCGTCAAAGGCAATTTTCGCCAAAACATGTGCTGGACAAAATGGGAGCAGACTCTCGAAAAATGCGCCGACCAAAGCTGGCCGACTTTGACTATCGGTGTCTCCTGCACTTCTGGTACTTATATGCGGTCTCTGGCCCAGGCGATTGGCGAAGAAATAGGCTTTCCGGCCCTGGCTTTGAAAATAAAAAGAACTAAAATTGGCAATTAAAAAACACCGTCTGTAAAAGCACGGCGTTAAAATATGGAGAAAAGCAGTCAGATCTCTCTTGGCGGGCCGGGCCGTTCCAACTCTCGGGCCAGCTTTCTATACCTTTCCAAGAGGGAGTGAAATGACCCGGTTTGTGCGAGTTGAACGCACGTGCATACCGACAACCGTTGCTTTTCTCCGTTTTTGATACTAGCAAATAATTTAGTATTGTCAATTTGTGCCTTTTGCCTATTTGTGCTATACTAGCGTGGTCGTAGAAGTTCTCGTAGGTTTAAGCAAGTTAATTTCTTAGCCAAAGGGAGGGTCGCTCTATCGATAAAGATTAAATTTTATATCAATGGCAAAGAAATTGTACGTTGGAAATCTTTCATACAGCACAACAGATGCTGGTCTTAACGAGGCTTTCTCACAAAAGGGAGCGGTCGAGGCTGCAAATGTTATCGTTGATAAGATGACTGGTCGCTCACGCGGATTCGGTTTTGTCACTATGACAAACGATGATGAAGCAATGGCCGCTATCGATTCTATGAACGGTGCAGAAGTTGATGGAAGAAAACTCACTGTGAACGAGGCAAAGCCTCTTTCAGAGAGACCTCCACGAAGAAATTTTGACAACCGAGGCGGAGGAAATAGATACTAATCTATTTTCCCGATTGGGAATCAAATCAAAAAAGCAGGCCTGATGGCTTGCTTTTTTGTTATTGTGTGGTAATGTTATTCTTCTATCCAAGAATCCTAGCCGAGTGGCTAAGATCGACCTGGGTAGATGTTTTGTTCCTTAATGTTTATATAGTTAGGAGATGTTGTATGTGCAAAGGTTTTGTTCTGGGCGGTTCTCTGAAATTACTGAAACCGCGGACTTTGGCCGGAGCCAAAGTTCAAATGCCAATTGGCGGGGAAATGCCTGCCCATCACAGTCGAGGCGTGCTTGAGTTCAAGCATTACTGCGACGTGAGCGCCAGTCAGTCGGTGGGAGCGGATTTCTATGTGCTCCACGTCGACGGTCCGGCGACTGAGCGGGGAAAAGATGAAGCGATTCAAGTGGTGCGTGATCTCAAGTTGCGCCCGGCCGGTATCTGTGAAAACTTTACCCTGATTCATAGCGACTACGCTGACATTTGCTCGGCGATCGCGACGGCCGAATCGACCCCGCGCGTGCGAGGAGTTCAGAATGTTCCCAAACCTATACCGAGCAAGATTTGCTCGTTCTGCCTGGGCGGACGCCTGATCTCTCACGGAGTGAAGTTCAATCCGTTCATGGTTCGCGAGGAAACAACACCGCCCAAGGTGGTATTCAAGGGCAGCGTCTCCGAACAAATCCGGAAAGGTTGGTACATTTTTGTCACCGATCACCGGGTCAGTTGCTGGAAGTAATTTCCGGCCAACAGAAACCCCGACGTTCACGCGTCGGGGTTTGTTTATTGCCGATGTAGAGTTTTTTAATTATTCAGTTTTTCGGAAAGCGCGATCGCGATCGGTCTTGGTCAAATATTTTTTTCGCAGGCGGACTGACGACGGAGTGACTTCCAGATAATCTTCATCGCTCATGATCTCCAAACCTTTTTCAATATCCAAAATCATCGCCGGGGTGAGGTAAATGGCTTCATCGGAGCTGGTCTTGCGGACGTTCGTCAGGTTCTTGCCTTTGATCGGGTTGACGTCCAAATCATCGCCTTTTGTGACGTTACCGATTATCATTCCTTCATAGACTTCAGTACCCGGTTCGATATAGAGCAAGCCACGGTCCTGGAGATTCCAGAGGGCAAAAGCGAGGGCTTTTCCGGACATCATCGAGACCATTGCGCCGTATTCCTGCTTCACGATTTCGCCGGCATAAGGCTTGAAGCCGATCACTCGGCTGCACAAGATACCATTGCCCCGAGTGTCAACGATGAACTGGCCTTTGTAGCCCAGGAGTCCGCGGGTCGGCACTTCAAAAATCATGCGGACCTGGCCATCGTGATTTTTCATATCCTGCATAATGCCACGGCGCTTGCCGAGTTTTTCAATAACCGCACCAGAGACATCCTCTGGGACATCGATCGTGACTTCTTCATACGGTTCGCTTTTAACACCGTCAATATCCTTGATGATCGCCTGTGGTTGGGATACTTGCAATTCAAAACCTTCACGGCGCATATTTTCCATCAAGATAGACACGTGCAACTCACCGCGCCCAAAGACTTTCATGGCGTCGCCGGTAAACTCGATTCGGAGACCAACGTTCATTTCCAGCTCTCTTTCCAATCGTTCACGGATCTGGCGGCCGGTGACAAATTTTCCTTCGCGGCCGGCAAAGGGCGAGTCATTGACCAGGAAGTTCAAGGAAATAGTCGGCTCATCGATATTGATGGCAGGAAGAGTTGGCTGGTCTTCGTTTTGACAAATTGTCTCGCCAATATAGGCGTCGGCCAGTCCAGCAAAAAGAACAATGTCGCCAGCGATCGCTTCGGAGACTTCTTTTCGGCGGATACCTTCAAAAGTGAATAGTTTGGTAATTTTAAAAGGTCGAGAAATGCCGTCATGAGTTTTAGCAAAAATTCTCTCGCCGCTTTTTAGGGTTCCGGTATAGATGCGGGCAATACCCAAACGACCCATAAAGTTGTCGTAACCAAGGTTGAATATCTGAGCTGATAGAGGTTTATCAATATCCTCCGGTTTAGAAGTTGGCGGAACTTTTTCCAAAATTAAATCAAGAAGCGGAGTCAAGTCTTTTTGCTCATCGGTTAAGTTTTTCATAGCTACGCCTTTTCGGCCGATGGCATAAATAGTTGGGAAATCTAATTGTTCATTGTTTGCTCCGAGTTCCATAAACAATTCCAAGACGGCTTCGTGGCACCATTCCGGCTTGGCGGCACTTTTATCAATTTTGTTTATAACAACAATCGGTTTCAGGCCGAGTTCGAGTGATTTTTTTAGCACAAAGCGAGTTTGTGGCATTGGTCCTTCCTGGGCATCCACCACCAAAAGCACAGTATCAATCGAGCGAAGCACGCGTTCCACTTCAGAACCAAAGTCGGCATGTCCGGGCGTGTCAACGATGTTTATTTTTGTGCCTTTGTAAGGAATGGAGGTGTTTTTGGCATAAATGGTAATACCGCGCTCTTTTTCCAGGGCGTTTACATCCATGGTGGCACCAGCTTCAGACATACCGGCCTGTTGCATCAAAGCATCGGTCAGGGTGGTCTTGCCGTGGTCCACGTGGGCGATTATAGCGATATTACGAATTTCCATTTGAATGTGTATTAGTAAATTGTTCCAATAAATCTATTATAAAAGGCGCCGAAGCGCGATTGCCATCCATTAAAACATATTTTTTGAAAAAAGGGAAGTGTTTACATTTATAATTCTAGGAACATAATATGGCGAGGTAGCAAATTTAAAGGGAGGTAGACATGTTTCGATACAAAATCGACAAGAAAGAGGGTAGAAATTTTATTGTTATTCACCTCAACCGGAGGTTACATAAGATTGATTACGAATGTGTCGAGGACTCAGGAGATTTTGATGAGGCCTGGAAACATGAAAAAATGCCGAGTTTCTTAAGACATATCCTTCAAATCAACGGAATTGAAGATTTGTCTTATGATATGTACAGTATTCGAATCGAGAAAGGTGAAGTATTTTGTTGGAATGAATTAATTCCGCAAATCATTGCCAATCTCGAGCTTGATTTGAACGGCGGAGAAAAAATGTATCCTATCACCGCCAAAAACAGATATAATCGGCGGAAGAAAAGTTCTTGCAAAAAAGACTTGGTCTCCGCTAACAACCCCGCTTAATTGCGGGGATTTTCTTTGCTCTATTTCCTAAATAGTTCTTCAACGTTTCCTGATAGGCCGGTAGCGTCGCCTTCTAGTCCGGTTACATCACCGTAGATGTTGGAGACGTCACCGGTAATATTTGTAACTAGACCGCTGATATTGCTGACATAACCTTTGAGCGAGGTAATGTTGCCTTTAAGGTTGGAAACGTCGCCAGACAGGTCAGCCACATCGCCGATTATGTTCGAGACATCACCCTCGATCTTGCTGACGTCGCCTCGGATATGTGATACGTCGCCGCGAATATTTGAGACGTTGCTGACAATACCGCTGATATCGCCAGCAATAGGTGAAATCAAGCCGCGGATGTTCGAGACATCGCCGACGATATCCGTCACATCGCCACGGCAATTCGTCGCATCGCCGGTGACACCGTCGATTTTACCGGAAATATTGGAAACGTTGCCGCTGATTTTATGAATAGTCACATTGCCTTCGATTTTTGAAACGTCACCGCTGATATTGGAAAAATCACCAAAAATCTTTGGGTGAAGGCCGGTAATATTTTGGGTATTGGTCTGAACCAATTTAACTGATTCGTTTAGCATGGGTTAATTATAGCATTATTTTTGTGGTTTGCTATAATTCACCCATGTCTACACAAATTGAAAAAATCAAGAAGTTTGTGCGTGCCACAAATTATCTGACAGCGACGCAGATCTATTTAAAAGAAAATCATTTATTAGACAATCCGCTGACTTTTGACAATATCAAGCCAAGGCTACTCGGCCACTGGGGTACCTGTCCGGGGATCAATTTTGTATACGCTCAGTTGAACAATCTGATTATCAACAAGCAGGCGAACATGCTTTTTACCTTGGGTCCTGGTCATGGTTTTCCCGCTTTGCAGGCCAACGTTTTTATGGAAGGAACCCTCGGCAAGTATTATCCCGAAGCGACTCGCGATGAAAAAGGCATCTCGTATATCTCAAAAAAATTCAGCTGGCCTTATGGTTTCCCCAGCCACGCTTCACCAGCAACACCGGGTGTGATTCTCGAGGGCGGCGAGCTTGGTTATTCTCTGTCTACTTCCTATGGAGCAGTTTTAGATAATCCCGATCTGGTTGTGGCTTGTCTCGTCGGTGACGGTGAGGCGGAGACCGGACCGCTCGCTACCTCTTGGCATTTGAGTAAGTTGATCGACCCGACAAATGACGGCGCGGTTTTGCCGATATTGCACTTGAACGGCTATAAGATTTCTGGCCCGACCTTTTTCGGCCGAATGAACAACAAAGATTTGAAAGCTTTGTTTACTGGTTATGGTTACGAACCGCATATTGTGGATGCCGGCACAACCGCCAAGTCCGAAGAAAAGGTCTATGAGACCATGGCGGCGACTTTGGAAAAATGTTACGAAGACATTCGAAGCATCCAAAAAGCGGCTCGCGAAGGCACTTTGAACCGTGACAATTATCCTCGTTTCCCGATGATCGTCTTCCGTTCGCCCAAGGGCTGGACCGGCATCAAGAAAATGGAAGGCATCAAATATGAGGGTAACTCACAATCGCACCAGGTCGTTGGCAAGGAAATGAAGAAAGACAAGGTACAGCTCAAGGCACTTGATAAATGGTTGCGCTCTTACAAATTTGAAGAACTCTTTGACCAACAAAAGGGCTTTGATCAGGATATTTTGGATCTAGTTCCGCCGGAAAATCTGCGAATGGGCGACAATCCGATCGCGAACGGTCTGAAAGATAAAAGCCAAGATTTGCGTTTGCCGGATGAAAAAGTCTTTATGGAAGACGCCACCGTTCCCGGTACCATCGGCTCGAGCTCGATGCGACGGATCGGTGCCTATTTGAATGATGTGTTCAAGTTGAACGCCGAAAAGAAGAATTTCCGTCTGATGTCGCCCGATGAGACTTATTCAAACAAATTAGACGAAGTTTTTCAGACGACCAAGCGAGTCTTTGCCGGTCCGATTGAAAAATGGGATACCGATTTGGCGCACAGCGGTCGGGTGATGGAGATGCTATCGGAACACTCGATGCAGGGTTTGTTGCAGGGCTATGTTTTGACTGGCCGCAACGGCGTATTTTGTTCCTATGAAGCCTTTGTCCAGATTGTGGCTAGCATGGCTGATCAGTATTCCAAGTTTTTGAAAGTCGCCCGCGACGTTTCTTGGCGCGGCGATATTCCATCCTTCAATTATATTCTCACTTCTTCCGGTTGGCGCCAGGAACACAATGGCTTTTCCCATCAGAATCCCGGCTTCATTGAGACCCTTTTGTTAAAACACAATAATTTTGTCAGCGTCTTTTTTCCACCCGATGGCAATTCGGCTTTGGCGACAATCAAGAGATGCTTGGCGGCTAAAAATGAGATAAATATTATCGTCGCCGAAAAGACTGTCGAACCGCGCTGGCTGACTCCGGCCGAGGCGGAAACCCAGGTCAAGCAGGGTATTATGACTTGGACCTTCGCCTCAGATGCGACACCAGATATTGTCATTGGAACGACTGGACAGTACACCACCAAAGAGGCTCTGGCGGCAATTGAAATAATTAAAGCGGAAACTCCAAGCATTAAGGTGCGACTGGTAAATATTTCCGAACTGTCGCCAAATACGATCGGCAGTTCGACCGGCAAGATGCCATTGTCTGAATTTGAAAAATATTTTACGGCCGACAAGCCAGTCATCTTTAATTTCCATGGCTATCCGGAAACGCTCAAGCAGTCTTTGTTTGATTACGAGAATACCTACGGCCGTTTTTCCGTTCATGGCTATATAGAGACCGGTTCGACTTCAACTCCGCTCGACTTGCATATGCGTAATAAGACCAGCCGTTATGACTTGGCAATCGAGGCTTGGCGCAAAATGGCTGATGCCCATGTGATAGAGAGATTTGTGGCGGAAGAAAAGATAGCTATTTACGAGGAAAAGATGAAGCAACACAAAACTTATATCATTGAAAGTGGAATCGATCCGGAAGAAATCGAGAATTGGGTGTGGTCGGGGAAAGGGAGGTAGTCTCTTAGCTTATTAGGTGGACTGAAGGGCTGGATTCTGTCATTCCCGCGGAGGCGGGAATCCAGTATAATAAATAATATGAAAATATTTAAATCTGAGAAAAAAGAAAAAACCAAGACCGATGGGCCAAAGAAGATTTTGATCATCAACACCGGCAGTGCGTCCAAAAAGTATTCAGTCTTCGAAGGTGGCAAAAAGATCTACAACGCCCACTTTGAAATGGAAAACGGGGTTTATATCGTTACGGAAAAAATTGGCGAAGCCTCTGAAAAGTCACCGATTTCCAGACGGGTTTTTGAACGCTCTATCGAACGTGTTTTGGGCGGACTTATCAACAAGAAAATAATCGCTTCCAAAGAAGGGATTGATGCCGCGGGAATCAGGATCGTTGCGCCGGGGCAGTATTTCTTGACTCACCGGATAATTGATAAGGAATTTTTGAAAATGGCCAAATTAGCGTTGGAAAAAGTCCCTCTTCATTTAGGACCGGCGCTCGAAGAAATCAAAATGTTCAAGAAGACTTTTGGCGACGATGTCGTGATGATCGGAGTCTCAGATAGCGTCTTTCATAATACCATTCCGGCCAAGGCCAAACTCTACGCGATTCCGATTCAGGACAGCCGGGACTTGGGTTTGCAAAAATTCGGCTATCACGGCATCTCAATCCAGTCGGTCATTTCTCAGGCGGAGAAAATCCTCGGTGCCTTGCCAGCCAAAGTGGTAGTTTGTCATATTGGCGGCGGGGTCAGCGTGACCGCCGTAAAAGACGGCAAGAGTATGGATACCTCGATGGGCTTTACGCCACTTGATGGCCTGGTAATGGCCACCAGGGTGGGCGAAATCGATCCCGGAGCCGTTATTTATCTGGCGGACAAGCTTGGTATGCGAATGAGTAAGTTGGAGGAATATTTTAATGAAAAATGCGGCTTGCTCGGTCTGTCGGGCAAAAGCGGTGACGTGCGGGACTTGATTGAGGCGGAAAAAACTGGCGACAAGGATTCATCTCTGGCTTTGGATATCTACGCCGAAAGGTTGAAAAAATACATCGGTTCAATGTCGGCTGTCCTGGGTGGTATCGATCTACTCATCTTTGCCGGAACGGTCGGGGAGCGATCGTTTATAATGCGTGGCCGCATCTGCGAGGGTCTGCAATTCCTCGGCATCGATTTGGATATGGAATTGAATAATAAATCCGAGGGAGTAGAAGTAGAATTATCCGCACCTGGATCGAAAACCAAAATCTTGGTAGTAAAGACCGACGAAATGGAAGAAATTGCGAAGAGTGTAGAAGGTATATTGTAGATAGAAAAACCGAAAGCCGGGCGGTCGCAACGACCGCCCGGCTTTTTCATTAGTCTCTATACCATATACAATCTACCAAATACTATCTACGTAAGTCAGAGTCTCTTCTTAAAATCCTGTTCGATTTCGTTGATTTCGTGATCAGAGAAAGTGTGCTTGCTCTTGTTGTCCCGCATCCATTTTATTCTGGCTTCAATCTCACCCTTTTCCAAACCTCTTGGATGAGAGTCTGTCGCTTTCATATAATAATCCGGTCCGAAAATCTGGTCGACTTTGGCTCGTTCGCGCTTATTAAAACCCTGCGAATACATTTCGCCTTTGGCTTTTTTGTACTCCTTACCCGTGACGTGCGGCTTGTTTGATCCAAACAAGATGTTGAAGATACTCATGTTTTTAATGTTAAATTTATTATTCGCTTAATTATATCTAAAATTTTACTTGGAGTATAGTCTCGCTAATATTAAAGATGACCCAAATGCATTACGGCAAATGGGTCATGGTTTGTTCTGGGCGAGAGCCACCTCGGCTTCGGTCATCAGTGCCCAAAACTCAGTCAGGTTAAACGGTTTGGTGATAAACCAGCCACCGTGAGTGTCGATGAGACACTTGAGCTCTCGAGCCAGGTGTTTGTTGGTCTTGGTCGCCAGGACCGAGGACAAACCCTCGCTCAGGATGAAAATCTTTATTGCTTCCTTGAGGCCGGCTTCACATTTCCAGCATTCGGTATAAAAGATTTTTCCTTCGAGAACTGACGCAATACTGATCAGTACGACGTCAAAAGAGCCTTTCTCTTTCACTTCGTCGTACTTGGTACTGATCGTCGAGACACCGTTCGATATCTTGTGATAAGACCCGTCCGTCGTTTGCCTGATCAGTTCCAGCGTCTCTGGCACGTGTTCGCGTACCGGATCGATGATTAAGATATTCATAGATCCTCCTTTCTAGGACGCACTATATATCTTAATTGATGAATTGTCAAGTGCTAAAACCAGCAAAATCTCTTTATTTATTCCGCGACTTCTGCTAATATATGGCTGTTCTCGGATTTCGAGAACTATATATTCCGCGGTAGCTCAGCTGGTAGAGCGGCGAGCTGTATCGTTAAGAATGTTTCCTCCGAGTATGATATTATTTATTAATGTCAAAAAAGAGAACGTACAAAGATCGTGCTGAGTATTTGAAAAAAGCTGTAACCCTGAGAAGAAGAAAACTCAAGGAAATGGCCATCAAATATAAAGGCGGTAAATGTACTATATGTGGTTATGATAAATATGTTGGTTCATTAAGTCTTCATCACAGAAATCCCAAAGAAAAAGATTTTGGGTTATCGGTGAGAGGATTAACAAGGTCTTGGACTAAAATTCAAACCGAGTTGGATAAATGTACTCTATTGTGTCTTAACTGTCATATGGAAATACACGGAAACATTATGCAGCTTCCTGAGGAAACTCAGAAATGAAAATAAGGTGAATTGCTGGAAACCCAAGCTACGTGTCTGGGTAATCAGCAGCCAAGCCTACATAAAAGTAGGAAGGTTCAGAGACTATCTCGAAAGAGAGTACTGTCCGCCAGAGGCGGATCGGAAGCGCCTTACATCCGAAAGGATGATAATATAGTCCACCCCTGAAAGTAATTTTGGGATAAAGTGTAACTCGTTGGTCGTAGGTTCGATCCCTACCCGCGGAGCATATACAAAAAACGCCGAAAAGGCGTTTTTTTGTATATGCTCCGCGAGCGAGTGATTGGTATCACTCCCGCAGTCGAGACTGAACCGTGGTCAGCCAAGCCCTGCAAGTCTATTTTGTTAAAATTTGATTTTTAAAAACGACGGCACCTGAGCTCTACAAAAAGTGACAAAAATTACTCACTGTCCCACATAAAGTTACATACATATGTAACTTTTATAC
>Ga0194054_10000072_pt1 | contig 48477 bp, 40 predicted proteins | sample SepL2210m_MetaG_FD_163628 | JGI IMG/M metagenome (GOLD analysis project Ga0194054, IMG submission 163628) | Anoxic zone freshwater microbial communities from boreal shield lake in IISD Experimental Lakes Area, Ontario, Canada - Sep2016-L227-10m | ecosystem: Environmental > Aquatic > Freshwater... | reverse complement strand
CGGCTCCCGGCTTTTCCGGATGAGCGCGGCGAGAAACCGCGCGGCTTCGCGTGAGGCGGCGGCGGGGTCGGGAGTGATGATAATTTCCATGGTGTGGTTCAGCCGAGGCGTTTGGTGAGCTTGTTGCGGACGTCGGCCTCGAAGCGATGGATGAACCCGAGCACGTATTCAACGATGTCGAGCGATGGGTCGGCAACGAGCGGGGTGAGGTCCATGGCTAAGGCGACGCTCTCGCATTTGTCCACGGCGTGGGATTCGAAGAATGTCGCGTTCGCGCGCCTTCGGCCAAGGGTAGCGAGATCATAGCGCTTGCCTCCCGCGATTTGGGAATCAAAAACCCCGTTCAGGGCCGCCGCCAGATTCTCATGCGCGGCGACATTGTGGACCACCTTTTCTTTGTCCGGCATCCAGTCCAGCCCTCGCCAGCCCTCGCAGCCGTAAACGGCTTTCGGCCTGTGAGCAGCCGGCATTTCCCGCAGGGCCTGGATCGCGGAGGCAAAGACTCCGATGTGGGTGTCATGCTTGTCCGCCGGGTTGTGGGTATAGACGACATCCGGGCGGGTTGCGGTGAGGATTTGCAGGAGGTCGTTCTTCAGCGAGTGAGCCGACGGGCTCTTCACGGCGCTGCTCGGGTAGCCGAGCTGGATCATGGCCCCGTAATTTCCGACCACGGCCGCCGCCTCCTGCTCCTGGATCCGCACCTGCTGCATTTTTCCGTCGCTGAAATCCGCGTAGTCCCCGGCACGTGAACTCCCGGCACCGTCCGTGCAGGTGACGCCGCCAAACCATTTCTCCCGGCTGCGGAAGCAGGTGAGGATGCCGTGGAACGCCATGAACTCGAGGTCGTCCTGATGCGCGCCGATTCCTAGGTGTGTGATCCTACCGAGGGGTTCGGGTGCCTGATCGGGCACAAAGAGTCGGGCGTGGGCGTTGTGGAATTTCATAAGTCAATTGAGTTTTGGAAGGCTCGCGGCCGCGACCGCCTGGCCGTGCCGTTTGTCTTTTTCGTCGGGAGTGCGGAGCCGGATGGCAAGCTCGGGAAATTCGTCGCGGAGAACAGCGGAGGCCTTTTCGAGAATGACCCCGCCGCCCTCGCCCGAGGTGACCCGGCCGAGGATGAGGAGGTTCCGGATTTCGTAAAAGTCCGCGTAGTGGGCGACCGCGTAGCCGAAATAGGTTCCGATTGTCTCGTAGATCGCCCGCGCCTTGGGATCACCTTCGGCCATGAGCTTCTGAACCTCGACGAGCTGTTCGGCGAACGGCATTTCCGCAGGCAGCTCGATGCCAGCGAGCGGCGCCAGCCGGGCGACTCCCTGCTGCGAGAAGTATTGCACGCCGCAACCCGCGTCGCCGGACCATTCGTCGGCCGGAGCGTTCTCGCGGTAGTCCACCGGTGCGAACGCCAGCTCGTTGAGCCACGGGCGGATGTGCCCGTCGGGGTCCACGTAGCCGGCAGCCAGACTCGTGCCGAGCGAGATCCCGAGGACGGCATTGTCGTTCATCGCCATCGATCCCGCGAGTGCGGTCACCTCGCCGTCGTTCACCACCTCGAAAGGAATGCCTCCCCATTCCTTCTGCAGGTCGAAAAAAATCCTTCTCACACGCTTCTCGAAGTCGTCCTCCGAAACCCCGCGGAAAAGCGACGCGACGCGCACCTCGTTGTTCACATAGACCCCGGCCGCGCTGCCGCCGATGGCATCCACCCTCGGCAGATGCTCCGCCGCGCGCCGCAGGGTTTCCCGGATCCCATCGTAGTGGTATTGCGGGTCGCTCTGGAAATACGGATCCCACCGGACCTCCTCCGAAAAGACGACTTTGCCATCCAGTAGCGCCGCGCACTTCCGGTCGCTTCCCCCGAGGTCAAACCCGATGCGGCAGCCGTCGAGATTTCGCCCGAGCGGGACGGGCGCATCCCTCGGCTCCGGCACCTCCTCGCAAGCCTCAACCTCCATCGGACGCCCATAGACTTTGCACCCCATAAAATCGTGGTCGAATGCCCACTCGCCGCCCGGCGAGCACATCGTCTGGATCTGCCGCGCGATGTCCGGCGCTCCGGCGATCAGCACACGGTATCCGCCGCGCTGCCAGAGGAGAAATTTCAGCAGGCGCTCGACGTAACGGATGTTCAGGGCGCTGTTTTCCGCGGTCTGCGGCAGCACGTTTGTCCGATAGACCGACACCGTGGAGTCCCCCCGCTCCAAGCTGATGGCCAGCGGTTTTGAGCCGGGGGTTTTTGCCACGTTTGCAGCGTAGTTTCTGTTCCAGAGAACGGCCGGGACAAAATCCGGATCAAGGCGAGGGCGGTGTCTCATGGGACACTCGAAGGGATTGAGGAGCCAATGAGTTCTTCAAGTCCGCCCGGCACATCGAAAAGCGGCTTCCACCCCGCCGCCCGCAGTTTCGAAGCATCCGACGTGGAGTGGCGGATGTCACCGGCGCGGACCGGCTCATGTCGGATTTCGGAATGGGATCCGGTGAGTTCGAGGATTTTCTGGACCAGTTCGTGAATCGTTAATGCCGATCCGTAACCGGCGTTGAAGACCCCTTGCACCTCCGGTGTTCCGGCCGCGAAAGCAAGCGCTCCTACGATATCCTTCACGTAAATAAAGTCGCGCGTCTGGCCTCCGTCGCCGTAGATCGTGATCGGTTCGTTGTTCTTGGCGCGATGCAAAAAGATAGGAACTGCCGCCGCATAGGCGCTGTTCGGGTCCTGCCGGGGACCAAAGACGTTGAAGAAGCGAAGGCAGGCGGTGGGCAGCCACCCTTCGCCGGTGTAGAGCCCGCAATAATATTCCCCGTCGAGCTTGGTAATCGCATACGGGCTCCTGGGATCAGGGGCCATCGTTTCCACTTTTGGCTGGACCGGATTTTCGCCGTAAACCGCGGCGGAGCTCGCGAAGCATAGCTTCTTCACCCCATGGCCCCGTGCGGATTCGAGGACGTTGAGAAGCCCGTGAACATTGATGTTCACAGTTTCCCCAGGCAGGGAAATGGATTCGGGCACGCTGACCAGCGCGGCTAGGTGGATCACGTAATCCACCCCATCCATGACCTCATCTACAAGGGCGCGGTCCAGAATAGAGCCCTCGACAAACCGGCACTTCAAACCATCGAGGTTTTTCCGGTGCCCAGTGCGCAGATCGTCCAAGACAATGACTTCCGCTCGATCCTGATAATGTTCGACGACGTGGCCGCCGATGAATCCGCTGCCGCCGGTAACAAGAACTTTCATTTTATGATCTCCCGAACAAAAGCATTCATCGCTTCTTCCTGCGCCTCGATACTCTTTACCAGCTCCAGTTGAGTCCGGCAACGGTCGAGGTTGTGGTTGGGGCGTCCGGTCTTGAAATAGACGTCTCCTTCCAAATGGTCGGTGAGAAAACGAATCGCGATTTCCAGCGCGATCAATTTTCCAGAAAATACGAGATGGGATTTTTCATCGTCGTTGAGGAAATTTCCGGCGGTTGAGAGATAGCCGCGAACCAAGGCCTCGAACATCGGCATCTGCATGCGGACTTTGGACAGATCGGTCTCGTCCTCTGCGGCCGGGCTGGTTGCCGTCCGCACCATGTCCCCGAAGTCGTAAAGGGCGAGCCCTGGCATCACGGTGTCCAGATCAACCACGCAAATGCCAGTCTCCGTCGCATCGTCGATCATGACGTTGTTGAGCTTCGTGTCGTTGTGGGTCACACGCTCGGGGATCCGCCCCTCGGCCTGCAAGTTGGGCAGGACATCGGTCGCGCGCTCCCGCTCGCAAATGAATTTCCACTCCGGTGCCGCGGAGGCCAGCCGTCCCTGCGCGTCGGCCGCAACCACTTCCTTGAGCCGTTCAAACCGGCGGCGCGTGTTGTGGAAATTCGGGATCGTTTCATGGAGTCGGGGACCCTCCAGCCCGGCGACAAGTTTTTGAAACTCACCGAAAGCCCGGGCCGCTTCATAGGCCTGGCGGGTGTTCTGGATGATATCGTAAGTTCTTGCCCCCTCGATGAACGGATAACACCTCCAATAACAACCTTCCTCATCTTTGTAGAATGGATTTCCGTCCGTTGCGGGAATGACACTCAGCACCCGCCGCGAGGTGTCCGGCACCCCCGACTTGATCAACTGCCGCCGGGCTTCGGCGGTCACCCGGAGGACATTATCCATCAGAGATTCCGGATTCTTGAAAATCCGGCCGTTGATGCGCTGGAAAATATAGCGCACCCGCGTCCCCGCCTGGCTGAAAGTCGCGACAAAAGTATCGTTGATGTGGCCATTGCCGTGGCGGCGGCTTTCCTGGCACGAGCCGTGGATTCGAAAATTCTGAAAGACGGCGGAGAGATTGGCGTTCATGAGGGGTGGCTCGCGTCTATTCCTTGTATGCGTCCGCCTGCGTGAATGATCCCCGTGTGTTTCGCGACGCTTTTGAGAAGGCTCTCCGGAGTCGGCCCGCAAACTCCTCGCGACGCGGCTCCATGGTCGGAATGGGTGTTCAGAAGCGGGCATGCCACCATCCCCATCGCGAGACGCTCACTGCTTCCTGCTTTTTTGAGAAATTGGGCCATTCTGGAGAATGCCTCCATGCCATAAAAGTCATCCGCGTTCACGACCAGAAACGGGGCATGAGGCGGTGAGGCGAAGGGGGCGGAATGTCGTAAGACTTTATGCCGTTGCGGATGGACTCCGTGCCGCAATATCCGGCGGCCACGGCCATGCGGGCATCGATCGGAGTTGCACTCATCGTTGGGCTTCCGCGCAGAAAATTGAGAAAATCCTCCACCATTTGCGGATCGGCGCCGCCATGACTGCCCTCGATGTTTGGAATTTCAAAGACGACATGCCCCTCCCTCGAATAGCCGCTGCGCTTGTTCCAAAGATGGACGGATGCAGTGGATTCATCCGACGAATGGTCGCCGAAATTTTCGATCCGACCTTCCGTTCCGATGACTGTGAAGTTCCGCTGATCGTCTGGCGTGTAGTGGCACTGGAGATAGGAGGCTTGCACGCCGTTACTTAACTCCAATAGCAACATGCTGTGATCCTCCACGTCAATGGCAGGGCTGTATTGCCCGGTGTTTCTGGGTGGCCAGTTTTCCCTGTTGAATTCCACTGAAGGCTGCGAATCCCCCGGATGTCTCCGTGGCAGTTTGTCGTAAACACTCAGCTTGCCCATTCCTACAACCCGTTCGGTATGGGCGCCTCCCAGCCAATGGATAATATCCAAATCGTGCGCTCCTTTTTGCAGGAGAAGGCCGGTGGTGTTCTTTCTTTCCGAGTGCCAGTCCTTGAAATACGCATCGCCACCATAACTGATGAAGTGGCGGCACCAAATGGCCTGCGCCTGCCCAATCACCCCCTCCTGAATCAGGGCGTGCATCTTCTGCATCACCGGAAAGAACCGCATATTGTGTCCGATGTAGAGCTTGCGCCCGTTCAGGTGCGCCCTTTCGATGATCCGGTCGCAGCCTTCAATGGTGATTGCCATTGGTTTCTCCAAGAAGACATCCTTCCCTGCCTCCAGCGCAGCAAGCGTGTGCTCTTCGTGAAGAAAATCAGGGGAACAAATAAAAACTGCATCAATCGCTGGGATGGCGAGCAATTCTCGATAGTTGTCTGTCAGCACAACTGAATCTCCACATTTTTCCCGATAGATACCCAACCGGTCAGGGAACAGCGAGCAGGCGGCGACAACGCGGATTTCGTCATCCGGGCGATGCGCCAGCAAGGAGATCCGTCCACGCCGGTCAGCACCGATGACCCCGAATTGCAGTTCTTTTGGTGATGTCATGGATGTCTCGACAGCATGCCCATATAGAGGTTCTTCAGGAGTTATCCTCCAAATACACACGGGTTGTGGCGTTTGTGCAAAGATGTTTTTTATTGCAAATAGAACGACAGCCCGGTAGCGAGGTCGTCATGCCCCGCAAACCCACCCTGCTCGCTCGTGAGGCGCGCGCCGGCTTGCTTGAGCAGATAGAAAGCCTGCCGCAAAACACATGCCTTCAGCCACTCGGGATGCTCGGAGGGAAATTCCACCTGCATCCCTCAACAATCTTCCGCCTGCTGAGGGATATGGCGGCCGAGGGGCTTGTCTGGCAAAGTCCGACCGGAAAGTTTTTTTCTGTCTCCGCGCGGCGAAACACCCTGCGCGGCGCTTCCGTTTGCTTCATCGGCCGCGAAATGTGGAATTGGAGCCGCCTTTATCAGGAGATCCTTGAAGGCGTTTCCGAAGTCTGTTCGGCAAATGCCAGCCCCCTCATCCTGCTCTCCTCGCGTTCGCTCGTCCGGCAGGAAGCTGCCGCCGTCGCGCCTGAGTTTGCTTCTCCGAGGAGCCAGGCTGCCGATCTCGCCAACTTGGCGGCAGCGGTTCCGAGAGGGTGCGCCGGATTTCTGTTCGATCACCTTTGGTCCGAGAAAGCGCTCGGTAAAACCAAATGGCATGGAGGAGAGCGGATCCAACTGCTGCATGGCACCGGTCGCCATGCCGGGGTCCTTTCGCCTGACTACAGTGCCTGCGCGAAGATGGCAGCTGGTTTTGCCACGGAGCATGGAATGAAGAAAATCGCCCTCGTCATCCCGTTCGAGGGCGATCCGGCCATTGATATCGCCTTGCGCGAACTGCGGCTGGCATTCGCCTCCTTCTCGCCGGCTGAATTCCACTACACGGAGATCGCCTGCGATGACTGTAGTTTGCGGAAGCTGGCTTGCAGGAGCGACCTTCTCGTCTGCCCTGAGGATAACGTCGCCGGTGAACTGGCGAATCGGATTTCGCTCCTGCCGGCCAAACAGCGACCGGTTCTTTTTGGCACGCAAGGCACCGGAGTTCTTCACGCTCCGAACATCCGCCTGCGGATCGATTACCGCCGGCTGGGCCGCGCAGCCGCCTCGCGGATCCTCCACGGCGTGGCCTGCTCTCCCCTCCGTCCTTCATTGGTCGATGCCTCCGCAGCGGGAGACTTCAAGCGGTAAGGTCAGGCGGGCGTGCACGTCCCAACAAGACGAGAAAGATTCTCGCCAGGAGAGCGCAGATGGCTTTAGCGTGATCCTCCTATGAAAGACATCTTCATCGGCACCGACAGCGGGGCCACCACCTGCAAGACCGGAGCCGTCTATGCCGACGGCAAACCGGTTTCCCTCCACCTCGCCCAAAGCTCGACAAACAGCGAACTCGGAACCTCGGTCGTCATCGAGGGGTGGGTCGCCGGCGTGGAAAAATTTCTCGCGGAGAACAAGCTCGTCTGGGGACAGGTCCGCGGTGTCGGGCTCGCGATCCCCGGGCCCTACCAGTCTTACGGGGTTCTGGACCGTACGCCCAACCTGCCACCCTCGTTCGCGGGGTGGGAGTTCCACGCCGAGTATTCGCGCGCCCTCGAAAAACAGGCGGGGCGGCCCATCCCGCTTGTCGTGGGAAATGACGGCAACTACGGCGGGGTGGCGGAAGCCGCGCAGGTCCGCGGAGACAAAAAAGCCGGCGTGATCATGCTGGCACCGGGTTCCGGTCTTGGTGCCGCTTACATCGACCCGAACGGGCTTCCGCTCGAGGGTGACGCCTTTTGCGGGATGGAGGCCGGCCACATGCCCGCGCCGCTCCACCTGCTCGGCCTCCCGATATTCACCTGTGGATGCGGCCGCGCCTGGGGATGCTTCGAAGCCTACACCACGATTTCCGGACTTCCGCAGTTTCTCGACTACCTGCTGCCGAAGTACCCCGACCACGAGCTCGCGAAACCCGGGCTCGCCCCGAAACAAAAGGCCCTTTCGCTGCGCGGGCTCGCCCAGAAAGGCGACCTGCTCGCGCTCGAAATTTTCGACATCCAGGCCAAGGCGCTCGGCCTCCATGTCGCGAACCTCTCCATCGCGCTCGACGCGACGTATGTCGTGATCGGCGGGGGACTCATCGACCCGCATTCCACCACCGAGGAATTCCGGGCGCGTTACCTTGCCGCGATCCACGCCGCCGCCGAACCGTGGCTGTATCCGCTTCAGCGCCAGAGGATCAAAATCGTCCCCGCGAGTTTGGGCGAGTTGTCGCAGGCGATCGGCGCCGCCCTCGTCGCGCTCTATTCTTCGCGCAAATAGGGGGTCCGATCACCCGCGTTGCGGTCCGGCAACCCGTTGGATGCGAGGAGGCTGGCTTTGCCGTTTCCGGAGGTTTTTTTCTTCGCTGCCAGCAAAGAAGGTTGCGAACCCGCGCGAAAGATGCTTATTGGTTGACCACAATCTTTCAAATCATGGCCAACCTCACCAAACGCGATCTCGTGATGCAGATCAGCAAAGATACCGGGATCATCCAGCAGCAGGTGTTTGCCGTCCTCCAACAAACCCTCGATCTCATCACCGATGCCTTGGCATCCGGCCGCGATGTCGAGCTCAGAAACTTCGGGGTTTTCGAGGTCCGCTTGACGAAGTCCCGCGTTGGGCGCAATCCCCACAAGCCGGAAAAAGATGTGATCATTCCGGCGCGGGCGACGGTGAAGTTTAAGTCCGGAAAAATCATGCGCCAGCGGGTGCTGTTGCGCACGGACGAGCTTCGCGCATCCACAAAAAAGGCGAGCTGAGTTCTGAAACCGCTCGTATCTTCGCGGGTGGAGTCCATCCGTATTCGCGGCGCGCGCCAGAACAACCTGCGCGGCATGGATCTGGAGCTGCCCCTCGGGCAGTTGATCGTCGTCACCGGGCCGAGCGGCTGCGGCAAGTCGAGCCTGGCGTTTGACACCGTCTATGCCGAGGGCCAGCGGCGGTATGTCGAAACGTTCAGCCCCTACACCCGACAATTCCTCGACCGGATGGACAAGCCTCTGGTGGATTCGATCGAGGGGATCCCGCCGGCCATCGCCATCGAGCAGGCGAACCATGTCCGCACCACGCGCTCGACGGTCGGCACGATCACCGAGATCAACGATTACCTGAAGCTGCTCTTCCCGCGGATCGCAAAGGGGTTCTGCCCGTCGTGTGCGCGCGAGGTCCGGCCCGAGTCCGCGAACTCGATCGTTGAGCTGGTGCTGAACCGCTTCAAAGCCGCGACCGTTCTGGTGACGTTCGGCGTCCCGGTCCCCACGGGGACCAAACCTGCGGATTTTTTCCAGTTTCTGCAGCAACAAGGCTACCTGCGCGTCTGGCTCGACGGCCAAATCATCCGCACCGACGAGGCTCCCGCCCTCAAGCGTCTGCCCGCGCGGGTTCCGGTTGTCCAGGACCGCATCGAAGTGGGCCGTTCCGAGCGGACGCGCCTCGCCGAGGCCGTGGAGAATGCGCTGCGCCTAGGCAGCGACAAGATCGCCATCATTCTTCCCGATGCGCAAGAATCCCACCCGTTTTCCTCGGGCTGGCACTGCGCGCATTGCGACACCGATATCCGCCCGCCGTCGCCGGGACTCTTCAGTTTCAACAACCCGCTGGGCGCGTGTCCGGAGTGCCGCGGGTTCGGCCGAATCATCGGCATCGACTACCAGCGGGTGATGCCGGACCGAGCGCTCTCGATCTCCGAGGGCGTGGTCAAGCCGTTCCAGAGCGGGCAATCGCGCGAATGCCAAGATGACCTGATGCGCCATGCCCGGCGCAACGACGTGGACGTCCGGCGCCCGTTCGAGGAGCTTCCGAAATCCGACCAGGACTGGGTGATCAACGGCGAGGGAAAAGGCAGCGCAAAGGAGGCTTGGGACGACGGCAACTGGTATGGGGTGAAGGGTTACTTCGATTGGCTCGAATCGAAGACCTACAAAATGCACGTCCGCGTGCTGCTCAGCCGCTACCGCAGCTACCAGCCTTGCCCGGCCTGCAATGGCGGCCGGTTCCAGCCGGAGACGTTGAATTTCCGGATCGAGCCCGCGGATCTCACGATCGCCGATGTCGCCGCGAAATCGGTCGCGGAGCTGTCGGAGATTTTTTCCGCGATGGCGCTGCCGGAGCAGGACAGCAGCGCGCATCTCGTCCATGAGCAGGTGCTTTCGCGCCTGTATTATTTGAAGGAGGTCGGGCTCGGGTATCTGACGCTCGATCGCCCGACCCGTTCGCTTTCCGGCGGGGAGCTCCAGCGCGTCAACCTCACGACCTGCCTCGGCGCCTCGCTGGTGAACACTCTTTTCGTATTGGACGAGCCGAGCGTAGGCCTGCACCCGCGCGACATCGGCCGCCTGCTCCACGTGCTCTGTGGGCTCCGCGACAAGGGAAACACCCTGCTTGTGGTCGAACACGAGGAGGCAGTCATCCGGACGGCCGACCACCTCGTGGACATCGGGCCAGGGCGCGGCGCGGACGGAGGAAAGCTCCTCTACAGCGGCCCTGCGGAGAAATTTTCCAAAATAGATTCGCTGACGTCCGACTACCTCGACGGCCGGAAATCGATCCCGGTCCCGAAGAAGCGTCGCAAGCCGAAAAAGTTCATCGAGCTCCGAGGCGTCCGCCACCACAACCTGCGCGGGATGGATGTCAAATTTCCGACCGGCGTCCTGTGCGCGGTGACCGGGGTTTCCGGATCGGGCAAGACCTCGCTCGTCCGCGACGTCCTCCACCGCCATCTCGCGGGGCACGAGCCCGGCGAGGACGAGGCGGCGGGGTTTGTGAAATCGATCCGTGGGGACGAGGACATCGGGGATGTGGTGATGGTCGATCAATCGCCCTTGGCCCGCAGCCCGCGGTCCACGCCGGCGGTTTACCTCGGCGCCTACGACGGGATCCGCGAGATGTTCGGCACGACGCGCGAGGCGCTCGCCGGCGGGTTTTCCCCGGGTTCGTTCTCGTTCAATTCCGGCCAGGGCCGGTGCGAGCGGTGCGGCGGGCTGGGGTTCGAGAAAGTGGAAATGCAGTTCCTCAGCGACCTTTACCTCCGCTGCCCGGAGTGCGAGGGCAAACGCTTTCGCGCGCCGGTCCTCGCCATCAAGGTCAAAGGAAAATCGATCCACGACGTGCTCGAGATGACGGCCGGCGAGGCGATCAAGTTTTTCGAGCCCCTCGACGCACGGGGGACGATCACCCGCCCGCTCCGGCTCCTGTCCGAGGTCGGGCTCGATTACCTGCGGCTCGGCCAGCCGGTCAACGCGCTGAGCGGCGGCGAGTCCCAGCGGCTGAAGCTCGTCCACCATCTCATCCAGAAGCACGAGGACGGCGCGCTCCTGATTTTCGACGAGCCGACGACCGGCCTGCATTTCGACGATGTCGCCCTGCTCCTGAAAGTCTTTCACCGCCTTGTCGCCGAAGGCAACAGCGTGATCGTGATCGAGCACAACCTCGAGGTCGTCAAATCCGCCGACTGGGTCGTGGACCTCGGCCCCGAAGGAGGCGACGCCGGCGGAAAAGTGATCGCCACCGGAACCCCCGAGCAGGTCGCCGCCTGTGCGGATTCCCACACCGGACGCTTCCTGGAGCCACTGCTCAAAGGCCGGCCCGCGCGCGTTGCGGACGCTCCCTCGAAACCGTTTGTCGAGCGCAAGGACAGCGGAGTCATCGCCGTGCGCGGAGCGCGCGAGCACAACCTGAAAAACCTTTCGGTCGATATCCCGCGTAACGGCATGGTGGTCGTGACCGGGCTCAGCGGCTCGGGAAAATCCACCCTCGCGTTCGACATCCTTTTCGCGGAGGGCCAGCGACGGTTCCTCGACAGCATGTCCCCTTATGCGCGGCAGTTCGTCGAGCAGATGGAAAAACCGGATGTCGATTCGATCGAGGGCCTGCCCCCGAGCGTCGCCATCGAACAGCGCGTCACCCGCGGCGGCGGAAAATCCACCGTCGCCACGGTCACGGAAATCTACCATTTCCTGCGGCTCCTTTTTTCCAAGCTCGGCACCCAGCATTGCCCGGACTGCCACGTGCCGGTCGAGAGCCGGACGCCCACCGCGATCGCGGAGGAAGTCCACAAGCTGGCCGCGAAGGGAACCGTGAAGGTGTTCGCGAACCTTGTCAAAGCCCGCAAAGGTTTCCACACCGACATCGCCCGCGCGGCTGCCAGGCAGGGAATCGTGACCCTGATCGTGGACGGCAAGCCCGTGCCGGTCGAAGGCTTCCAAAAGCTGGAGCGATTCAAGGAACACACGATCGACGCATTGGTCGGGGAGCTGACGAAACCGGATTCCAAAGCCACCGACGAGCTGGTCCGCCGGGCGCTCGCGCTCGGGCGCGGCACGGCGCGCATCGCCGACGCCAAGGGCCGCTCATCGGTTCTCAGCACGGAGATGAACTGCCCGTCGTGCAGCCGGGCCTTCGAGCCGCTGGACCCCCGGCTGTTTTCCTTCAACTCCCCGCACGGCTGGTGCCTGCACTGCAGGGGATTCGGGGAAGTCTGGAGCGAGCTCGGAGCCACCGGAAAAGAGTTCGATTCGCAACTCGAAGCCGAGCTGGACGAGGAGCGCCGCCACGAAAGCCTGGAAGATACCGAACCCCGCCAGTGCCCGGTCTGCAAAGGATCCCGCCTCAACGAGACGGCCACGAATGTTCTCATCGGCGACCATTCGATCAACGATTTCACCCGCGCCGCAGCCGCGGATTCCCTCGAACTCACCGACGGGCTCAAATTCACCGGCCCCCGTGCCGGGATCGCGAAGGATGTCGTTTCGGAAATCCAGCAACGCCTCAAGTTCCTCGCCAAAGTCGGCCTCGACTACCTCTCGCTCGACCGCAGCGCCAAGACCCTGAGCGGCGGAGAAGCCCAGCGGATCCGGCTCGCCGCCCAGCTCGGCTCGAACCTGCGCGGCGTTCTTTACGTCCTCGACGAACCGACGATCGGGCTCCACCCGCGCGACAACGCCCGCCTCCTCGACGCACTCGATGTGCTCACAAAAAAGGGCAACTCGCTGGTCGTGGTCGAGCACGACGAGGAAACGATGCGACGGGCGGACCGGATCCTCGATCTCGGCCCCGGTGCGGGAAGGCGCGGCGGCGAGATTGTCGCATCGGGCACGCTGCAAGAAATCATCGATTCCCCGCAGTCGCTCACCGGCCAGTCCCTCCGCTCCCCGGCGAAGCATCCCTCGCGCGGAACGCGGAGGCCTGCCGCCAGCGAGTGGCTCACGGTTCGCGGGATCTCTCTCCACAATGTCGAAAATGTAGATGTGAGGATTCCGATCAACCGCCTCACAGCGATCAGCGGCGTCTCCGGCTCCGGCAAGAGCACGGTCCTGCGTGGCGTCGTTGTACCGGTCGTCCGCGACGCGCTGTCGCGCTCCAAATCCAAAACATTGTTCGACCACTGCAAATCCGTCGAAGGGCTGGAGGCGCTGGGAGGAGTGCTCGAAGTCGATCAGTCGCCGATCGGCAAGACCTCGCGATCAACGCCCGCCACCTACGTCAAGGTCCTCGATAACATCCGGGCGCTCTTCGCGACGCTCCCCGCCTCGCGGATGCGCGGATACACGAACAGCCGGTTTTCCTTCAACAACGAAGGGGGACGCTGCGAGGCCTGCCTCGGCCAGGGTGTCATCAAGCTCGAAATGAATTTCCTCCCACCGAGCTACATGCCCTGTCAGGACTGCCTCGGACGCCGCTACAACCCCGCCACCCTCGAGGTCGAATACAACGGCAAGTCGATCGGGGATGTCATGGACATGACGATCGAGCAGGCGGCAGATTTTTTCTCCGCGAACCCGAAAATCAGGCGCCCGCTTGCCCTCCTTGTCGAGACCGGCCTCGGCTACCTGCAACTCGGCCAGCCGAGCCCGACGCTCAGCGGCGGTGAGGCCCAGCGGATCAAGCTCGTCACCCAGCTCGCCCGCCGCCCGACCGCCCGCGCGGAGGAAGTCCGGACGACCCGCCGCGGCAAGTCCACGCTCTACGTGCTCGAGGAGCCGACGATCGGGCTCCACGCCCACGACGTCGCCCAGCTCATCGCCGTCCTCCACCGCCTCGTGGACGAAGGGGGAACGGTCGTCGTCATCGAACACCACCTCGACGTCATCGCCGAGGCCGACCACGTCATCGACATCGGCCCCGATGCCGGTGCCCAAGGCGGAAAGATCGTCGCCGAGGGCACACCCGAACAAATCGCCAAATCAAAATCCAGCCGCACCGCCCCGTTCCTCAAAGGGCTTTTGTAAATTCGCGGATCAGAGTCTCGGACAGCAACAGCTGGACCACCTACCCGGTGGAGGATCCGCTTGGAAACATGACTCCAAACTCGGAATCCCGCCGCAACCAAGGACGGAGCGGAAATCTTCTTGTTGAGGTCCTCACAGAACGCAAAATGCGTTCATGCATGTCCACAGGCGAATCCCTTACCTCCGGGTTGCCTTTGCCGGAGTCATACAACACGCTGCATTTTACGGACAAATGCAGCATGCTGTCAAATTTTACTGTTAGGTAAAAACCAAAAATGAACACTAACGAGATTCAGGAAACACGTTCCTTCTGGAACCGCGTAGCCGATGACTGGCATGAACAAGTAGGAGATCAACATCTGGCACTGAATGAACGAGAGCTTCAAAAATCCACAAGCAGACCGTATTCAGTTGCTTTCAAACTAAAAAAACAGGCATAACGAGCCAGTCGACCTAATCCCTGTCCCTTCGGGGCTTTGAGCAGAAAAATGATCGAATACCATCATAGTCTGGAGAACATTACGGACGAAGGATTGTGCGGCTTTTTCGTTGGATGGCCCAATCCGCCCTCGGCGTCGAAGTTTAAGGAGATTTTGGAGAGAAGCTATGCGGTGGTTTTGGCGTGGGATGCAGAGAAGCGGGAAGTTATCGGTTTTGCGACTGCCATTTCAGATGGCGTATTTGCAGCCTTCATTTCGCTGCTTGAAGTCAAAATTGAATATCAGAGAATGGGGGTCGGCAGTGAACTCGTTAGAAGGCTAGAAGCACGACTTTCTGGGATGTATTCTATCGACATCGTGTGTGATCCGGAATTGGAATCATTTTATTCACGACTGGGTTACATGAGTCTGGCAGGACAAGCGAAACGCTTCAGGCTTGCATTAGATCCAAAGCGATGCTGAACAATACGTTGCTATCAACATCCTTCCGCGCTTGTCGTTGTGCGACAGGCCAATTTGCCTCGGCGCAGGCCGCCAGGACGCTCACTCCACAATGAAGCTCACATACGATTTTGACCTCGACGACTGGAATTTGTTCCAGCGGTATCATTACAGCGCGTCTCCGATCTATCGCCGTATGCGCAACGTCACCCGGATTCTCTTTCCAGTGGCGGCGTTGTTGATTATGACCTCACACTTTCTGAGCCACGGATTTGACCTGCTCTATTTCGGCCTCTTCGCGGTATTTTCGGCCGCTTGGTTCATGCTGTATCCGCGCTGGTTCGACCGCAGAGTTATCCGACGCAGCAACCAATTCCTCAAGGAAGGCAACAATGACAGCATGTTTGGCCTGCGCGAGATCGAGCTGTTTCCCGACAGAGTGCATGTCATCTCTCCGTCAGGAGAGACCACCTATCGCGCATCGGCGATTACGAAGTGCGTCGAAGCGCCTGAGGCGTTACTCCTCTACGTTTCTTCCATCCAAGCGTTGGTGCTCCCGAAGCGCAAGTTATCGGAATCGGACTTTCAGCAGGCTACAGAGTTTGTGCAACGGCACTATGCCAAAGCGGCCTAATACCAAACATATAGTGGTTTCCACCGTTATGGAAAGCTGCGAAGCGCGCGGGAAACCTTAGGGATAGATCCATGCGACGCGACCTTTGATGCCGGTGAAAATATCCCAGGCGATCGTGTCGGCCTGGGCGGCGAGATCGGCGGCAGTGATGGTTTCGCGGCCCTGGCTGCCGATGATGACCGCCTCTTCGCCGGGGCCGATGTCATCTCCTGCCCCGGTGACGTCCACGACGATCTGGTCCATCGTGACCCGGCCCATCAACGGGCAGCGTGACCCGCGGATCAGGACGCCGGCACCTTTTCCCGAGACTTGGCGGGGAAACCCGTCCGCGTAGCCGACAGCGAGGACAGCCGAGAGGGTCGGGCGGGAGGTGATGAAGGTCCGGCCGTAGCTGATGCCCGCTCCCTCCGGCAAGTCCTTCACGAGCGTCACACGTGTTTTCCATGCAAGTGCCGGACGAAGATTGTCCTGAAACTCCGGGAGAGGCGAGCTTCCGTAGAGCACGAGCCCGGCTCGCACGATGTCTTCAGCATGCTCCGGATACCTTAGGATGCCCGCGCTGTTGAGCGAGTGGATTTTTACCCCGGGGGCCAGCTGTCTGATCTCCACGGCCATCCGGGAAAAATGATCGAGCTCGGTCCGCGTGAACGGTTCATCCTCATCCGCGCAGGGCAGGTGGGTCGAGATGCTGTGGAGATTCACCCGGCCGGCGATCCGTGCGATTTCTTGCGCTGCGGACGCGCCGACGAACCCGACGCGGCCCATTCCGGTATCAATTTTGAAATTCACCGTGGGGTTTCCAAAAGCCGCGAAGCTCTCCGCCTCTTCAGCGCTCGAAACAGTGACAATGAACCCGCCCGCCACCGCCGCCTCCCGCTCCGAGGGAAGGCATGGGCTCAGGAGCATGATCTGGCGCCCTGTATCCGCAGCCAAGACTGCCTGTGCCTCGGAGAGGTTGGCCACGCCAAAGACCGTCACATCATGCGCAAGCGCCTTGGCGACCTGCGCGGTCCCGTGCCCGTAGGCGTTCGCTTTGATGACGGCAAGGATCTCCGGCTTCAGTCCGATGGCGCGGCGGACGACGGCTAGATTGTGGCCGAGAGCGCCGGGGTCCACCTCGACCCAGGAACGCAGCGCAGGAGAAACGGAAAAGGATGACATGGCAGGAATACGGTTCCATTTTGCACGCAGAACCGCTAGGATCCAGTTCCGATTATCACCCTGCTATGAACACCGTATATCTTGTTGCCAGCGGAGACCTCCGTGCCTCAGCGAACCAAAAATGTGAAGCGGCGCAAGCCTCGATGGAAAAGCAGATCACGGCCGCGCTCGAAAAGGAAGGCTGGTCGGTCCAGCGCGCGCACGCCTACGACCCGTCGAAGGGGCACGGTTTTATCGACAGCCAAAAATATGGGATGGCGGTCTTCCGCGACATCCCGCCGGACGCCCCGCTCATTGTCGCCGAGGCGGTCTGGCAATACAGCCATCACGTTCTTTCCGGCCTCATCTCGCATAAGGGCCCGATCCTCACGCTCGCCAACTGGAGCGGCACTTGGCCGGGGCTCGTGGGCATGCTCAACCTCAATGGCTCGCTCACCAAGGCCGGCGTGAAATACAGCACGCTCTGGAGCGAGGATTTCACCGACGAATATTTTCTCGGCAGCCTGCGCCGCTGGTTGAAAAAGGGGAGGGTGAAGCATGACGAATCGCACGTGGTTCCATTTAAGAAGGCCGATGTGCCGGAAAGTTCCTCGGCGCTCGGAAAAAAATTCGCGCGCAAGCTCCGCCGCGAAAAAGCCATCCTGGGAGTCTTCGACGAAGGCTGCATGGGTATGTTCAACGCCATCGTTCCCGATGAACTCATCCACAAAACCGGCGTTTTTAAGGAACGGCTGAGCCAATCCTCGCTGTATGCCAGGATGCTCACCGTCCGCGACGACGAGGCTTGGGCGGTCTTCAACTGGTATAAAGAAAAAGGCGTCCAGTTCCGGCTGGGCGGCAACGAGGAGAACGACCTCACCGAGCACCAGGTCCTCCAGCAGTGCAAAATGTATATCGCCGCCGTGCGGATCGCCGACGAGTTCGGCTGCGCCACGATCGGCATCCAATACCAGCAGGGGCTCAAAGACTTGGCCCCCGCCTCCGACCTCGTCGAGGGCACGCTCAACAACGTGGACCGCCCGCCGGTTTTCTCCGAAGACGGGCGCGAGCTTTTCCCGGGGGAGGCGATCCCCCATTTCAACGAGGTCGATGAATGCGCCGGCCTCGACGGGCTCGTCACCTACCGGATCTGGCGGGAACTCGGATACCCGCCGGAAAACACGCTGCACGACCTGCGCTGGGGGCGCCAATACACCGACGACAAGCTTGACGCCTACGTCTGGGTCTTTCTCATCAGCGGCGCCGCGCCGCCAGAGCATTTTATCGGTGGATGGGCCGGCACTGTCAGCGAACGCCAGCCCTCAATGTATTTCCGCCTCGGCGGCGGGACCCTCAAGGGGATCAGCAAACCGGGCTGGGTGGTCTGGAGCCGGGTATTCGTCGCCGATGGAAAGCTGCAATTCGACACCGGTCTCGCCGAGGTCGTCGAACTTCCGCAGGCTGAAACCGAGGACCGATGGAATCTGACCACTCCCCAGTGGCCGATCATGCACGCCGTTCTTCAGGGAGTAACCCGCGACCAGATGATGGCCCGCCATAAAAGCAACCACATCCAGGTCGCCTATGCCCCGAGCAAATCCGGCGCCCGCCGCGCGCTTTACGCGAAGGCCGCCGCCATGAACGAGCTGGGCCTCAAGGTTGCGATTTGCGGCAAGGTCTAGCCAGCAACTCCATGAACTCCCCGCGATGAGGAAAGGCGTCACCCTGATGACCGCGTTCGCGGCGCTGACGTTGGCCGGATGCGGAAAACCACCGGCACCACCGGTCACCCCCGAAACAAAAACCTCATCAGCCCCCGTCCCCACTCCCAACCAGGAGAAAAATTCCCCGGCAAGCGACAAACTCAACATCTTCTGCTGGTCGAATTACATCCCTCGATCGGTCATCGACCAGTTCGCGAAAGAAACCGGCGTCAAAGTCTCGGTCGAGAACTACGCTTCGAACGAGGAAATGCTCGCGAAGCTCATAGCCGGGGGAGTGAGCTACGACATCATCCAGCCCAGCGGGCATGTCGTCGGCGCACTCGTGAAGGACAACCTCCTCCACCCGCTCGACCGCGCGAAGATTCCCAACCTCAAAAATATCGTATCGCAGTTCCTGAACCTGCCGTTCGATCCGGGCAACCGGTTCAGCGTGCCGTTCATGGCAGGAACCGTCGGCATCGTCGTCAACACCGACCTCGTGAAGGATGACATCCGGGGCTACGCCGATGTGTTCCAGGACAGATACAAGCAGAAGATTGTGGTCCTCGACGACCCACGCGAAATCGTGACGTGGGGATTTCTCGCCCAAGGCACTCCCATCAACCAGACCACCGATGCAAATCTGGCAAAAGTGAAACCGCTCGTCTCCAGGTGGCTACCTCTGGTGAAACTTTATGATTCAGACAGCCCGAAAACCGCCTTGTTGAACGGCGATGCGGCGATCGGGATTGTGTGGGGCGGAGAAGCGGCACTTTTGCTTAACGCGGACAAGAAGTTCAAATGGATGCTGCCTGCGGAGGGGACGCACCTGTTCGTCGACAGCCTGGTCATCCCGAAGGATTCCCGGAATGTCGAAAATGCAGAGGCTTTCATGAACTTCATCCTGCGCCCGGATATCAGCCGGCAGATTTCCGATGCGTACCCCTACCTGAACCCGAACCTTGCCGCGCGCGAGCTGCTCACTCCCGCGCAGCGCGCCAACCCGGCCAGCTTCCCTTCCGATGAGGACATCAAAAAAATGCAGAGCTTCGAGGATATCGGCCTGCAGGCCTCGAAGATCGACGAGCTGGTCACTGCGCTGAAGGGCCAGTGACGACGACGAAGCAGAGGCGGATCAGGCTGCGTCTTTTTCCTGCTTCTTGCGAATGATGGGGGAGCGTTTGCCTTCGACGACGGCGCGGTTGATCGTGACCTCGGCGATGTCGTCGCGGCTCGGGGAATCGAACATGATGTCGAGCATGATCCGCTCGATCATGGCCCGGAGGGCGCGGGCTCCGGTGCCCTTTTTCAGAGCCTCGGCTGCGAGCGCCCGCAGGGCGTCCTTGGTCATGTTGAGGCCGACGCCGTCCATGCCGAGGAGTTTGGTGAACTGCTTGACCATCGCGTTCTTCGGCTCGGTGAGAATCGTGACCAGCTCGTCTTCGGTCAATTCATCGAGCGTGGCGACAACCGGGAGGCGGCCGATAAATTCTGGGATGAGGCCGAAGCTCAGGAGGTCTTCGGGCTCGACCTTTTTCAAAGCCTCGCGCTGGAGGAAATCCTGTGAGCCGCCCTCACGGGCGTGGAAGCCCATCGCGCGCCCACCCAGCCGGCGGTGGACGATCTTGTCGAGCCCGACGAACGCGCCGCCGCAGATGAAGAGAATTTTTTCCGTGTTGACCTGGATATATTCCTGGTGCGGGTGTTTCCGGCCGCCCTGCGGGGGGACGTTGCAGACCGAGCCTTCGAGCATTTTGAGGAGCGCCTGCTGGACGCCCTCGCCCGAGACGTCGCGCGTGATGCTCACGTTCTCGGTCTTGCGCCCGATCTTGTCGATCTCGTCGATATAGACGATCCCCATCTCGCAGCGCTTCACGTCGTAGTCGGCGTTCTGCAGGAGCCGGAGGATGATATTCTCGACGTCTTCGCCCACGTAGCCTGCCTCGGTGATCGAGGTGGCGTCGGCGATGCAGAACGGGACGTCGAGGATCTTCGCCAGCGTGCGGGCGAGGAGGGTTTTGCCTGATCCGGTCGGCCCGATCAGCAGGATGTTGCTCTTCTCGATTTCGACATCCGCGAGCGGGTCGAGGCCGACCGAGGCCGGCGACTCCTGGAGCAGGCGCTTGTAGTGGTTGTGCATGGCCACGGCCAGCACCTTCTTGGCGTGGTCCTGTCCGATCACATGCTGCTCAAGCTGGTGCTTAATGTCCGCCGGCTTGGGGACCCGGATCGCGTTTTTCGCCTTCTTGTTTTCCTCCTTGAATTCCTTGTCCAGAATCCCTTTGCAGACGGTGATGCAACTATCGCAGATATAGACGCCCGGCCCCGCGATGAGCTTGCGAACCTCCGAGTGGCTTTTGCCACAGAAGGAACACATCGTCAGGTTGGTCGCGCGCGCCATAATTGCTATTCTGCGGGTTTATCGAGCCCCTTGAGTTCCTTGCGGGACTTCACGACTTCATCAACGAGCCCATAGGCCTTCGCCTCCTCGGCAGTCATGTAATAGTCGCGGTCGGCATCCTTGTTCACCTGCTCGACTGATTTTCCCGTATGAAAAGCGAGAATGCCGTTGAGCCGCTTCTTGAGCTTGAACATGAACTCGACTTGGCGTTCCACATCGCTGGCCTGTCCCTGGGCGCCGCCGGAAACCTGGTGGATCATGATGTCGGAGTTCGGCAGCGCGAAGCGTTTACCCTTGGTCCCGGCACAAAGCAGGACGGCTCCCATGCTGGCGGCGATTCCCATGCAGTAGGTGTTCACGTCGCAGGTCACGAACTGCATCGTGTCGTAGATCGCGAGGCCCGAGGTCACTGATCCGCCGGGCGAGTTGATGTAGATGCTGATGTCCTTTTTTGCGTCTTCCATCTGGAGGAAGAGCAACTGCGCGATGACGAGGTTGGCGACATGATCATCGATCGGCATGCCGATGAAGATGATACGGTCCTTGAGGAGCCGCGAGTAGATGTCGTAGCTGCGCTCTCCGCGCCCGGTCTGTTCAACAACGATGGGAACCAACATAAATATTAGGCTTTGGCCGTTTCTCCGGCAGGTGCGCGCACGGTAACATTGGCGGCGATCAAATCAAGCGCCTTGCCCATGAGGATCTGCTCGCGGACCGGGCCGAACCCCTCTCTCGCCTGCAGATCCTTGACCAGTTTTTTCACAGGGATCTCGTAGCGCCGGGCCATCTCCGAAACCGCCATCAGCATGTCGGTGTCCGTCACCTCAAGCTTCTCCTTTTCGGCCACGCGCAGAAGGAAAAAATTCCCGCGCACGCGGTCGAGAGCGCTCTGCTGAGCGAGGCCGACGAGTTCGTCCTGGTGGGTGCGGAGTTCGTCGTCGCTGACGCCGCGGACCTGATTCTCCTGAACGATTTCGCGCAGGATGCTCGAGACTTCGCGCTGGACGGTCTGCGCGGGCAGTTCGCACTGGACGAGGGAGAGAAGCTGCTTGAGGGCAGCGTTGCGCTTGGCGTTCTGGAACTGCGATTCTGCGAGGTTCTCGAGCCGCTCGCGGATTTCCGCGCGGAGGGATTCGAGGGTTTTGCCGGATTCGATTTTTTCGGCGAGCGCGTCATCGAGCGGCGGGAGCTGCTTGGAGTTGATACCGTGAAGGTTTGCCGAGTAGCTGACTTTCGATCCGCGCAGATCCTCGAGCGGGAAATCCGCGGGCACGTCGAGGGTGAACGAACGTTCCTCGTTGACCGCCATTCCCTCGAGCGCTTTGGCGAACCCTGGGACCAGCGTTCCCTCGTCCATGAAAATCCACGCGTTCCTGCGTCCCTGCAGTTGGGCGGGGGCCTTGGGGAGCGCCTCGGAAAGCAGTTGGTCGCCGATTTTCCCCTCGTAGGTTACGACGGCGTAGTCGCCCATCGCCAAGGACCGGCCTTCCACCGCCTCGAACGTGGCGTGCGGGTCGCGGAATTGTTCCAGCCATTTCTGGACGTCCGCCTCCTCGACTTCCTTTTTCGCCAGCTCGACGGTAAGCGCCGAATAGTCGGGAAGCTCGAACTCCGGGGCCGTGACGACGCTCGCACGGTAGCGCATGGTCTTGTCTTCGCCGATTTGAACATCCTCGACTTTGGAGACCGAGAGGACGCGGAGGTTTTTCTGTTTGATCGCCTCGTTGATGCTTTCGCGCAGAAGCTTTTTTTCCAGTTCCTCGCGGATGTCCTTTGCGAAGCGCGTGTCGATCAGCGACTGCGGGGCCTTGCCCGGACGGTATCCGGGGATCCGGGCTTGGCGTTGGAAATCTTTGGCAATGGCCTGCCATTCACGTGTCACCTGGTCGGCGGCAAGCTCGACTTGAAGGTTGACGATACAATTGGGCTGAGGATCACAAACGACATTCATGGGCAAACGAGCATCAGAGCACAGGATCCCTCATCGGGCAACCGCGAACCGAAAAACTGTTGAGATAAACTATCCTCTTGCCATCCGGCGGAGGAGAGCATCGGCCATGTCGGCGGGAGTTTCCGCGACTTCGATCCCGGCGGCTTTCAGTGCCTCGATCTTGCTGGCGGCAGTTCCTTTTCCTCCGCTCACGATTGCTCCGGCGTGGCCCATGCGGCGTCCCGGAGGAGCCGTGGCTCCAGCGATGAACGCGGCGACAGGCTTCTTGCAATTCTCTGCCAGCCAGGCGGCGGCTTCTTCCTCGGCTGTGCCTCCGATTTCCCCGATCATGATCATCGCTTCCGTGCCTGGATCCGCGTTAAACATTTTGACCACATCCAGATGGGAGGTGCCATTGATCGGGTCGCCACCGATGCCGACGCAGGTAGACTGCCCGTGGTTCCGCGAGGAGAGCTGCCAGACCGCCTCGTAGGTGAGCGTTCCGGAACGGGAGACAACGCCGACTTTCCCGGGCTTGTGGATGTAGCCCGGCATGATCCCGACCTTGCACTGTCCGGGGGTGATGACGCCCGGGCAGTTCGGGCCGATGAGCCGGCTGGAGGTGCCCGCCATGGCGGCTTTGACTCTCATCATGTCCACAACGGGAATTCCCTCGGTGATGCAGATGATGAGTTCGATGCCCGCATCGACGGCCTCCATGATCGAGTCCGCCGCAAATTCGGCCGGCACGAAAATCATGGTGGCATTGCAACCGGTTTGCTGCCGGGCTTCGAACACGGTGTCGAAGACCGGGATTTTTCCCTCGAAGAGTTCTCCTCCGCGGGCGGGGGTGACTCCGGCGACGACGTTCGTGCCGTATTCCATGCAGGAACGGGCGTGAAATCCGCCGGCTTTTCCGGTGATGCCCTGGACGAGCAGGCGCGTATTTTTATCAACGAGAATGGCCATGATATGAAAGGATGAAGTTAGGCGGTTTGGACGGCGGCGACGACTTTTTGCGCGGCGTCGGCGATGTCGGTTGCAGCGACGAGCGGGAGTTTAGAATCGATGAGGAGCTTGCGTCCGGCATCGACGTTCGTGCCCTCGAGGCGCACGACGAGCGGAACTTGGAGATGGACGGTTTTCACCGCGTTGATGATCCCCTGCGCGATGATGTCGCATTTCATGATCCCGCCGAAAATATTGACGAGGATCGCCTTCACGCGCCTGTCAGAGATCAGGATTTTGAAGGCCTCGGTGACCTGCTGTTCGGTGGCGCCGCCGCCGACATCAAGGAAGTTGGCAGGCGATCCCCCGTGGTGCTTGATGATGTCCATCGTGGCCATGGCGAGGCCGGCCCCGTTCACGAGGCAGGCGATATTTCCGTCGAGCCCGATGTAGCTGAGGTTGGATTTCGAAGCTTCGACCTCGCGCGGATCCTCTTCCTCGATATCGCGGAAGGCCTGGATCTCGGGGTGGCGGAAGAGAGCGCTATCGTCAAAGTTGAATTTGGCATCGAGAGCCAGCACTTCTCCGCCTTTGGTGACGACGAGCGGGTTCACCTCAAGCAGCGAACAATCGCTCCGTATAAAAAGCTTGTAGAGATTGGCAAAAAGTTTGCACGCGAGCCGCATCTCCCCGGAGGCCATGCCGAGGAGCTTTGCCAGCTTGCGGGTTTGGAAAGGAAGCAGCCCGTAAAGCGGGTTGACCGGCATCCGCACGATCTTTTCCGGACTGTGCTCGGCCACGGATTCGATATCCACCCCGCCCTCGGTGCTGGCCACGATCACTGGCGCGGAGATCGCGCGGTCGATGAGGATGGCAAAGTAAAGCTCGCGGGCAATTTCCACGGATTTCGAGACGAGGACTTTCCGCACGACCCGCCCTTCGGGGCCGGTTTGATGGGTGACGAGTGTGTGCCCAAGCATCTGGGCCGCGATGTCACGGGCCTGACCGGCGGTTTTGCAGAGGTGGACGCCACCTTTGAACCCGTTGGTGAACGTGCCTTTTCCGCGGCCTCCGGCATGGACCTGGGCTTTGACCACCAGGTTATTCGTGCCCAAGGATCGGGCCACTTTTTCGGCTTCCTCCGGTGTGGACGCCACTCCTCCGGGGGTGTTGGTGACCCCGAATTTGTCGAGGAGTTCTTTCGCTTGGTATTCGTGGATGTTCATCAGGTTTCTTTGGGTACAATGATATAAACAAGCCCTGACGTCGGCTGCCACACGAATCTTTTCTTTTTCGCGGACAAGGGCCGGATTATTGGGGCGGGCGAACAGGCGGGGTGAAAGCAGCGTGATGCTGGTGGCACCAGTCCTGAGCCCCGGCGACGCCGAGTTCCGCGGCCTTCACATACCATTGCCGGGCGGAATCCATGTCCGGGGCAAGCCCTCCACGACCGTCCTCGAGGCAAACCGCGTAAAAATACATCGACCGTGGATCCCCTTTTTCGATTCCCTGTTTGAAAATCTCTACGGCCATTTTCTCGTCCTTCATGCCCGGCGGGGCTTTGATGAAGAGCGCTCCCAGGTTCCCGTAAGCTTCCGGAAGGCCAAGATCCCTGGCCGATGAGAAACAGGCAAATGCCTTTTTCAGATCCGGTTTCAATCCAGGCATCCCTTTGGTGTAAATGTCCCCGAGCCGGTCGAGTGCGTTGACTTCGTTCAGATCTGCGGCTTTCGTAATCCACTCCAAAGCCAGCTTGGGGTCCGCCGCCACCCCTTTGCCAAGCTGATAGCATTCCCCCAGTGCGAACATCGCGTGAGGATCGCCGAGCTCGGCGGCGCGCCGGAACCACTTGGCTGCCTCCTGCGGGTTCCTTTTCTGCGCGCCCATGTCGTTCGACAACATCAGACCGGCTAGAAGCATGGCAGCGGTGTCGTCGCTGTTCGCGGCGGCAAGCGTCCACTTGAGCGCGCCTTCGGGATCGGTCTCGCGGAGTTCTTCGCCGAGGATCAACTGGGCGTCGATGAGGTTAGAAGCTGCAGCAGCTTCCAATGGTTTCCTGAGCGCCGCGATCTGAACGGGCGTGAGGGAATCGCGGCGCTTGCGGGTCGCCGAAAGAAATTCCTCCACCGCGGCTTTCGCGTCCGTGCGGTCGGGGTTGGCTTTTTGCAGGTCCAGAAGGAATGCCAGCGCGGCAGCGGGGTCCGACGGGGCTGTCTTCCGCGCTTTCTCCAGACCGGCCAGCACGGGGTCCGGCGTCGGTTCGGGCGCTGGCGTTGAAGTCGGAGAAGGGGACGCGGAGGGAAGCGGTGTCGGCACCGGAACGGGGGTGGGTTGTGGCTGCGCGACGCGGGCCCTGGGCCTGAGAAGAATAAACGAACCGCTTCCAAGCGCGCACAGAATCAGCAGGACGGCCACAACCTCCGCTGCCAGGAGTAGGGGTTTGCGGGACTTTTTTGCAGGGAGAGGTGGTGGTGCGGTGGATGCTCGCGAGGCTTGGACATCGGATGTCCCTGCCGGCGGGTCCGCCGCGGGAGCGTCCATCGCCTTGGTCTCGAAATCCTCCGCGCTAACGGAAGGCGTGGAACTTGCTCCGATCCCTCCGGATCGGATGGCGGCCAGACAACTTTCGACCTCGCGGCGGAGATCTCCGGGGGTCTGCGGGCGCGCGGCCGGATCTTTCGCGAGCATGTGTCGGAGCAGGTCCACCACCTGTGCAGGCTGGCCCGAAAGGGTTTCCAGCGGCGGTTCGCGGTGCAGATGCTGGCTCATCACCTGCGCCAACGATCCGCTGAACGGAGCATGTCCCGCGAGCATGTAGAAAAGGGTTACGCCGAGCGAGTAGATGTCCGACCGCACGTCCAGCTCGCGCTCATCGAGCTGTTCGGGGCTCGCGAAATGGGGCGTCCCGAGAAACCCGCCGACCGTGAGCGTGGCCGCGTCCTCCCCGGCTGAGCCCCCCGCGTTTTTCGCCAGGCCGAAGTCGATGACCTTGACCGTGAATTCGTTTTCGTCCTCGCGGACGACCATGAGGTTCGAGGGTTTGATGTCGCGGTGGACAAGCCCCTGTTTGTGGGCGGCTCCGAGAGCGCGGGAAACCTGCAGAACGATTTCCAGCGCGGCGGGAGCCGGAATCGCGCCGTCGCGCTTCATCATGGCTTCGACAGTCTCCCCGTCCACAAACTCCATCGCGTAAAAACAGTCGCCCCCCTCCTCGCCGAGATGGAACACCGTGGCCACATTCGGGTGGTGCAGTGCGGCGGCGGCGCGCGCTTCGCGCAGGAACCTCTGCCGGGCGACCTCGCTGCCCAGGTAGGCCGCGTTGATCACCTTCAGCGCCACAAAGCAGTGAAGGTTCGTATCGACCGCCTTGTAGGTGATCCCCATCGCCCCGCGGCCCAACTCGTGAAGCGATCCGTCCTCAAGGAGCGGAACTTCAAAATGCTGGAAGCGGACGGGGTCGGCCATGGGATCTAGGGATTAACTTATTGAAACCACTAAAAAGGCCGGGCCTGAATTGCTCTGCAACCGCTCTGTGATTTAGTGATTTTCAGTGGAATTTAGTGGTTCATTTGCGGAGAACGAATCATCGGGAAGCCTGCCAGATCCAGCTCCAGGGGAGGGATCCGTGCGAAAGCATCCAGTCGTTGAATTGCCGGAGCGACCAGCCCTGGCCTCGGACGAGCCGTCGGTGGAGCTTCTCTACTTCTAGGCGTCCGAGAAGGTAGCTCATGGGGACGGTCGGGCTCGAGGTATACCAATTGACATCGCCCATGGCGCGAGCGGAGGTAAACCCAACGCCCACCTCGAGCCGCCGGGCGGCGCTGGCGGGTGTGAGGCTCCCCTCCTGCAGGCCGCAGTCGATCACGATCCGATGTGCGCGCCAGAGTGCATCGTGGAGTTGGATGAGCTTCGCGCACGGAATGTTGACGAGCCCCTTGTCCACCGCCATCTGCTCGCACCACATCGTCCAGCCCTCGTAAAAAACCGAATGTTCGAACAGCCGCCGGAGCCGGCTGGGATGCTGGAACTGAACGACAAACTGCAGGTGGTGGCCCGGATACGCCTCGTGCACCGCGGTGAGTTCGAGGCCGAAATGCTGCCGGATCTCAGCCAGCTTTTTTTCCGGATCCGTCTGTTCGAGGCTCAGGTCGTTGACCCAGAAAATCCCTGTTTGCGAGCGGGCGAACGGCCGCGGCGGATTGTAGGCTGCGGTCGGAAACTGGTGCCGCAGAAACGGCGGGACCGGGAGGACTTTGAGAGATTCGCCCTTTGGAAGGGTGACGAGGTTTGCATCAGCGAGCTGGCGTTTGATCTGCCGGGTGGTGCGCCGGTAAAGCTCCAGCAACGACCCCGGAGGCGTCCAGTTGGCGGCTGCTTCCTCGATCAACTCGCGCGCCGGCCGCCGGCCGATCTTCGCGGCAGCCCGCTGGAGCAGGTAATCTTGCTGCGCGACCAGGCGCTCTCCGGACGCCTTGGCTTCGCGGAGGGAGATGACAAATCCCAGCCGTTCGCGGATGAGGAATTCGAACCGCTCGCGGCCCACGGCAAATGACCCGGCGGGCCCCTGCCTCTTGCGCTCGATCGCGTTCGCAAAATCCTTGAACGCCACCGCCGCCGAGCTCAAGAGCGATTTCGTCCGCGCCGGGTGCGGCGAAACCCCGGCGAGTTCCGGCTCCAGGCCGCGCAGGAATTCCACGCTTCCCGCGCAGGATTTGACGGCGAGCAAGGTCCAAAGCGGGACTGGCAGCTTCACGCATTCGGTGCCCGCCGCGAGGTAGTCCGGGACTTTTTTGAGGCGAGACTCGATCGACGGGAGCGCCCGGGAGAGATTCCCGGCCGCATGCACGACGAGATCAAAAATCGCATCTACCGCAGTGCTGGCGTGCTGCTGAGGGTTCGTCCTCCATCGTTTCAAATCCCGCGAAAAGAGAATTTCGGTACGGAGAAGCGCGAGCAGCCCGCGGCGATCGAGCCAGTCATCTCCGGAGAACGCGCCCTCCGGAAGATCTTCGGTTTTTTTCAGGGCGTCTTCGAGGATCGTCTCGTGCTTGCGGTGGACATCCGGGGTGTTCTCACCCAGCAGGGGCTCGAATTCCTTGAACCCCCACCGGCTTGCCTGCTCAGGAAACAACCCGCAGACCTTCTCCAGCCAATCCTCCCCGATCCCGTGCAGGGCTTTCACTGCGGAATGATCGACCGCCGATAGGAATTTCATGTGTGTCCTATCTCGAGTGGCCGGGATTTATTTCCAGGCGAGGATGCCTTTGGCCCACGCCCAGACCAGGCCCTCGACAAGGAGGAGGAGGAAAACCATGAGGGCAAGGAACGCGGAAAACGGCAGCTTCAAAAAAGCGGCCGCAAACGGCATCAGAAAAACCGTCTCGACGTCGAACACCAGGAAGACGAGCGCGTAGAGGTAGTAGTGGGATTGGAACTGGATCTGCGCAGGGCCGGTAGACTCGATACCACACTCGTAGCTGCTCTGCTTGTCTTTGCCGGGCTTGGCAGGCGAGAAAAGGCGCGCCCACGCCCAGGCCATGGCCAACGGAATCAGCGGAAAAACAATCGCGATGGCGAGGAAGACGGTCAGGAGAAGGTAGTCGCTTTGCATGGCGGTCGAGGTTTCAGTGGCCGGAGTTCAGGATGGCGGAGGATGCCAGTGTCGGGGGATGAGTCTCCGCACGCGGAGCGCGGAAGGCTTCGTGTTGTTTTCCATTCTGCTTCACGAGCGGTGCGAGGAGCAGGTCCGGTGCCAGCCCGAGAGCGAGGACGGCGAGGGCGAGGGCACCCACAAGGAATCCCGACGCAGAGGCGTTCGCGGGACGGATCCCCTCCGGTGCGGGGAAAACAAAGGCGTGTTTGAGGACGATGAGATAGTAGTAGAGCGAAACCGCGTTCATGGCGACCGCGAGAACGACAAGCCAGAGGAGCCGGCCATCCGCGAGAGCCGAGGTGAAGAGGTAGAATTTGCCGAAGAATCCGGCGAGCGGAGGGATGCCGGCCAGCGAGATGAAGAACACCAGCAGGCAAATCGCGAGCACGGGCGAGGATTTGGCCAGCCCGTCGAAATCGTCCAGCCGGGATCCGCCGCGCTGTTTTTCCACGATAGCCACGACACCGAAGGCCCCGGCGGTGGTCAGGGCGTAGATCACGACGTAGAAAAGAACGGCGGTCAGGCTTTCCGGGCCTGCAGACGAAAGCCCGATGAGGAGGTATCCGCCGTGGGCGATCGCGGAGTAGGCGAGGAGACGCTTGACGTTCGATTGCACGAGCGCCGCGATGTTGCCGAGCAGAACCGAGGCCGCAGCCATCAGCGCGAGCACCGGCGCCCAGCCGGGCAGGAATTGCCCCCATCCGGCCGAGCCCACCCAGTGGCCGAGCCCGAAGGTGAGAATCTTGGCCAGAATGAAAATGCCGGCGACTTTCGATCCCGAGGCAATGAGCGCGGCCGCGGCCGTCGGCGCACCCTCATAAACATCCGGTGCCCAGAGCTGGAACGGAACGGCGGCAACTTTGAATGCGAAGCCGGCGAGAGTCAGGACAATGCCCGCGATCAGGAGCGGATCGGGGATGCCGGAGAGGTTCGAGATCGCGTGGAGGTTCGTGCTTCCGGTGACCCCATAGATCAAGCTCAACCCGTAAAGCAGGAAGGCGGCGGAAACGCTGCCGATAAGAAAATATTTCAGCCCGGCCTCGGCGGACGAACGGCTTTCCTTGGCGAAGGCGGCGAGGATGTAGAGCGGGATGCTCGTCAATTCCAGCGCGATGAAGATCATCAGCAGGTCCTCGGTCCCGGTCAGCAACATCATTCCAACCGTGCTGAACAGGATCAGCGCGAGGGATTCGGCGAAGTGGATTTCTGGAAACGAGTCGGAGGCAAAAACCACCGCGACCAGCCCGAGCCCAAGGATCACGAGCTTGAAAATCCGGGCCAGCGGGTCGAGGACGACCATGCCGTGCAGAAAATTTCCATCGACCGGGAGGAGGAAAATGGCTGCGGCGGCGGCAAATCCGCCGAGCAGGGTCGCGACGGTGATCAGCTGGCGGGACTTTGGGACGGAAACTCCAAAACCGAGAACCACCAGGGCGGTCACGACCAGGATGGTTTCGGGCAGAAGTGCGGTCAGCATGGAAAAATCAGAAATGTGAAATTTGAAATACGAAATAGGGGCGCATGCGCCCACGAACGCCGTTTCGCGGAATTGTCGGACCGGAATCCTAGGGGTTCCCCAGAGAGGCTTCAACTCTCATTTTGAGTTCCGGGCCGGCACAAAAAAGCCCGGTCTCCTTGCGGAGGACCGGGCTTTCTTTCTGCGGGAGGGAAATATTTAGGCAGTCGCGGCTTCGTCGCGGTCTTTCATAGCCGCTTTGCGGCTGAGTTTGACGCGGCCCTTGTCGTCGACGCCGATGCACTTCACCCAGACCGAATCGCCGTTTTTCACGACGTCCTCGACCTTGTTGACGCGGAAATCCGCGAGCTCGGAAATGTGGACCAGGCCGTCTTTTCCGGGAAGCACTTCGACGAACGCGCCGAATTCTTTGATCGAAACAACCGTGCCCTGATAGATCTCACCGACGGAGATTTCCTTGGTCATGCCGAGGATGATTTCCTTGGCGCGCTGGAGGGCGTCGCCGTTGCTCGAGTAGATGTGGACGGAGCCGTCGTCCTCGATGTTGATCTCGGCGCCGGTCTCGGCGACGATCCCCTTGATCGTCTTGCCGCCGGGTCCGATGATGAGGCCGATTTTTTCCGGATTGATCCGGATCGTCTCGATGCGCGGGGCATATGGGCTCATCTCGGTGCGCGGCGCGGCGAGAATCCCCTGCATGACGCCGAGAATTTTCGTGCGGGCAGCGGTGGCTTCGGCGACCGCTTCCTTCATGATCTCATGCGAGACGCCGGGAAGCTTGAGGTCGAGCTGGAAACCGGTGACGCCGAGCTCGGTGCCACAAAGTTTGAAGTCCATGTCGCCGAAGTGATCCTCGCTGCCGATGATGTCGGTGAGCGTGGTGTAGCGCTTGAGGGTTTCGCCCTCATACTCGGTGACCAGGCCGACCGAAATACCGGCGACCGGGCGCTTGAGCGGCACACCCGCGTCCATGAGCGAAAGGACCCCGGCGCAGACCGTGGCCATGGAAGTCGAACCATTTGACTCCATCACTTCACTCGAAACACGGATCGCATACGGGAAGTCCTTCTCGCTGGGAATCACAGGCTCGATCGAGCGCTCGGCGAGCGCGCCGTGTCCGATCTCGCGGCGGTTCTGGCCGCCGAAACGGCCGGTCTCGCCCACGCTGAACGGCGGGAAGTTGTAATGCAGGATGAAGCGCTTGCTGTCTGCGCCGCCACCGTAGGCATCGATATTCTGGGCCTCGTCGGCAGGAGCCAGCGTGGTGATGCCCATGGCCTGGGTCTCGCCACGTGCGAAAAGCGCGGAGCCGTGCGAGCGGGGGAGCAGGCCGACCTCGCCGGAGAGGGCGCGGATATCATGCAGGCCGCGTCCGTCGCAGCGCTGCTGCTTGTCGAGGATGCTGATCCGGAACGCCTTCTTTTGCAGGTAGTCGAATGCCTGGGAGATCTCGAACTTCGAGGCGGTCGGGAATTTTTCCAAAACCGCGGCCTCCACTTCCTTGCGGAGGGCGTCGACAGCCTTGCTGCGGGCGACTTTGCCAGATGTGTAGATGGCGGATTCGATGCGGTCGCCGGCGACATGGTAGGCGATCTCGAGAACCGAGTCGGCTACTTGGAAAAGCGGCACCGTGCGCTTGGCTTTACCGACCTTCGCGGCAAGCTCGCGCTGCGCGGCAACGATCAGCTTTACGCTCTCGCGGGCGAAATCCAGGGCGGCATTGAACTGGTCCTCGGGGAGCTCGTCCGACGCGCCTTCGATCATGATGACGTTTTCGCCGTCACCGACGTAAATGAGGTCGAGGTCACTGTTCGCGCGCTCGTCGTGGGTCGGGTTCGCGACAAACGTCCCATTGACGCGGCCGACGCGCACGGCGCCGATCGGGCCGGCGAACGGAATGTCTGACACGGCCAAGGCAGCCGATGCGCCGTTGATCGAGAGGATGTCGGGATCATTCTGGCCGTCCGCGCTGAGCAGAAGCGTGATGATCTGGGTGTCGTAGAGATAGCCTTTCGGAAACAGGGGACGCAGCGGGCGATCGGTCATCCGGCAGACGAGGATTTCTTTCTCGGAAGGACGGCCTTCGCGCTTGAAATATCCGCCGGGGAATTTTCCGACGGCAGCGGCTTTTTCTTTGTATTCGACGGTGAGCGGGAAGAAATCCTGCCCTTCTTTGATGGTGGTCGACGAAACAGCCGTCACGAGGACGATGGTGTCGCCGGTGCGGACGGTGACGGCGCCGTCGGCGAGTTTGGCGAGCTTGCCGGATTCGATGGTGAGTTGGGTCTGCCCGACTTGGGCGTGAACGGTATGGGACATATAATTAGATTTTCTGGTTTCGCCGGCGGTTTACGCCGGCAGGGAAATACGAAAAAGCCCCGAAGCATTGGCCGGGGCGTTTCGCGGTGGATTTTACGCTACTTGCGCAGTTGGAGTTTCTCGAGGACCGACTGGTAGCGTTCGGCAGCCGTCCGCTTCAGGTAGTCGAGGAGACGCCGCCGTGTGGCGACGAGTTTGAGCAGCCCGCGACGGGACGAATGGTCCTTCGCGTTGGCTTTGAGATGCCCGGTGAGCTCGTTGATTCGTTTGGTCAGGAGCGCGATCTGAACGTCCGCACTGCCTGTGTCTTTTTCGTGGAGTCGAAGGATATCGACCTCTGCTTGTGCTGCCTTTGCCATTTTGTCTGTTTTTTGTGTAAGAGAGGAAGAATCCCATGCCTTACTGCGGATGGCAAGGCCGAAATTTCCCATATTCTTGAAAGCAAGATGGGGCGGCTATTCGGTGCGGTTCCCGGGATCGGGTTCGTGGAAACGGCCCCGACATAGCACCCGTCATTTCCCTCGCGATGCCGCGCGCAGAAACTTTTCCATCGCTTCGAGCGTCTCAGCGCTCACATGGTGTTCGATGCCTTCGGCGTCCGCCCTCGCGGTGGACGGCGGGACACCGAGCGCCTCCAGGAATGTCACCACTTTTTCGTGCCGGGCCCGGGCTTTTCCTGCGAGCTTTCGCCCGGAATCGGTAAGGAAAATCGAGCGGTAGGGCTGCGTGGTGACCAAGCCCTCGCGCTGCAGCCTTTGGACCGTCCGGATCACCGTCACATGCGTCACCCCGAGGGACTTCGCGAGATCCGTCGCGCGGGCCTCCCCGCGGCCGGCAATCAAATCCGCGATCGCCTCCACGTAATCCTGCGCGCGCTCCTGGGCGTGCTGCAGGCGCGTCTGCTGCTGGTAAGCCGCCGTCTCGGGGCCGCTTTTTGGGATGGACAATCGGGCGGGGGGCTTCCGCTTCTTTTTCAAGACCATCCCGCATTCTCCAGAAAATAATGGTCATTGACAAGAGCCGGCTCCCGGGTTTAGCGTGGGCCTCACATTGTAGCACATGCTACATACCAAGCGACTGACCTGTTAATGAAACATGATGATTGAAGCCGATGAAGCCTGATCTGGAGAACATCCCCGCGGAGTTCGACACGTGGAAGAGGCAGGTGGCTGAGGTCAGCCTTCCCGAGGTGCACCGCAGCATTTTTGTTCCTGGAAAGGCGAGTTTCTGGAGGAAGATGCTGGCCTTTGCGGGGCCGGGTTTTCTGGTGGCGGTGGGCTACATGGACCCCGGGAACTGGGCGACGGACCTGGCGGGCGGGGCGCAGTTCGGCTACACGCTTCTGTCAGTGATCCTGCTGTCGAACCTGATGGCGATCCTGCTGCAGCATATTTCCGTGAAACTCGGGGTGGTCACCGGGCGGGACCTCGCTCAGGCCTGCCGGGACCACTACTCGAAGCCGGTGGTGTGGTTTCTGTGGGTGCTGTGCGAAGTGGCGATCTCGGCTTGCGATCTGGCGGAGGTGGTGGGGTCGGCCATCGCCCTGCAACTGCTGTTCGGGATCCCGCTGGTGTGGGGGTGTGTCATCACCAGTCTGGACGTGATGGCGGTGCTTTACCTGCAGAACAAAGGGTTCCGGTATGTCGAGGCCATTGTGATCACTCTCATCCTGACGATCGGCACCTGTTTTGCAGCGCAGTTGTTTTTTGCGAAGCCGAGCCTTGCGGGAGTGATGCTCGGTTTTGTCCCGAGCGCGGAGATCCTCACGAACCACAAAATGCTCTATATCAGCATCGGCATTCTCGGGGCGACGGTCATGCCGCACAACCTCTACCTGCATTCCTCGATCGTGCAGACGCGGATGTTCGAGCGCACGCCGGAGGGCAGGCGGGAGGCCATCAAGTTCGCGACGATCGATTCGTCGGCGGCCCTGATGTTCGCGCTATTCATCAACGGAGGGATCCTGGTCCTTGCTGCGGCCGCGTTCCACTGGTCCGGGCACCAGGACGTGGCGCAGATCCAGGATGCCTACCAGTTGCTGAGCCCGGCGCTCGGGGTCGGTGCGGCGAGCACGCTGTTCGCGGTGGCCCTTCTGGCGTCGGGACAGAACTCCACGCTCACCGGCACGCTTGCGGGCCAGATTGTGATGGAAGGATTTTTGAATTTCCGCATCAGGCCCTGGATGCGGCGGCTGATCACCCGCTTGATCGCGATTGTCCCGGCCGTCGTGGTCATCGGGTATTTTGGCGAGAGCAAGACGACCGCCCTTCTGGTGGCGAGCCAGGTGGTCTTGAGCATGCAGCTCGGGTTTGCGGTCTGGCCGCTGATGCGGTTCACGGGGGAGAAGGCGAAGATGGGGGAATTTGTGAACCCGCTCTGGATCGCGATCCTGGGCTGGACGACGACCGCTGTGATCATCGGCCTCAACATGAAACTGCTTTTCGATATCCTTGCGCCGGAGCCGGTCCGCCGGGCATTCTACAGCGCACTCAGACTCCCCCTCGAGTAACCCCGCCATGTATCGCACCATCCTGATCCCCGTCGAAAACAGCCCCGCCGACCAAACAATCCTCGATCACATCAAGTCGCTGGCGAGGCCGGCGGGATCGAGCCTGATCCTCATCCATGTCGCCGACGGCTGGGCGGCCCGGAACTTCGAGCAGCTCAATCTCGCGGAGAGCGAGGAGATCCAAGAAGACCGCGCCTACCTGGAACGCCGCGCCGCCGAGCTGCGGGCCGAGGGGTTTTCCGTGGAAAGCGTGCTGGTCATGGGTCAGCCCCCGGATGAGATCGTCAAATATGTTCACTTGCACAAGGTCGATCTGATCGCCATGTCCACGCACGGACACCGGCTTGTCGGCGATCTGCTTCACGGCAGCACGGCGGACAAAGTGCGCCATCTCGTCGATGTTCCCGTTCTCCTGCTGAAAGCCAAAATGTGATTCTGGCGGATGAACGGCTGAAAATTCCCGCCGCAGCCGGTTCGAGAGCCGCCCCTAATGTGCGGAAACCTTGGAAAAGACATTGAGAATGACGACGCCGAGCACAATGAGGGCGATGCCAGTGATCGCAGCAAGATCCAAAGACTGTTTAAACACAAGCCATCCGATCACGCTGATCAGCGCCACTCCCACCCCAGACCATACCGCATACACGATGCCGATCGGCATGGTGCGCAAGGTCAATGAAAGGAAGTAGAACGCCGTCCCGTAGCCTGCGACGACCAGCGTCGAGGGAAGCAGCTTCGAGAATCCCGCCGAGGACTTGAGAGCCGAGGTGGCAATCACTTCGGCAACGATCGCGATGGCAAGGTAAATGTAGGTCGTCATAACAGGAAAATCACAGCGGGGATATTTGCAGCCATATCAACGTCCACCGTGACTCGCGCCACGCAGCAGCGATGAGCGGGTGGAGTGGCTAGCCATGTTTCTTGTCAGTGTGTTTAGCAGGGGAAAGCATTAACGAAATCGACAACTTATTTCCCAAATCAATCTTAACTTCCTGACCTGGAAGCGTGTCGCCACTCAGAAGATACTCGCGTGTTTTGAAAGCGGAGGCCTTCTGGTCTCCATGGCTTTTGTCCCCTTCAAATTCGCGGACTGTCAAAATGAAGGAATAAACAATTTTCCCATTCTTCATTTCTGTTTTTCCATCCAAGGCGACTCCTGTCGAGAGGGATAGACCGGGAGCTTGAACAAAAGGTCGTGTTACCTCGATTTTGAATAGCTGACCGGCTTTCGATGTAACGGTGGGAGACGCAAGCAAATCGTCTTCCTGCTGCACGCGAAAACCACTCGAAATCCACTTGTCTTCGGCGTGTAGGGTATGCATGAGCAGCAAGACACTTGCGATGGCAATCAGGTGTTTTGTCATGGGCTCCATCACGAGTAGCCGATTTTAGCTGCCACAACAACAGTTCATCAAGCTGGATCATGGGACGGCACGGCGACCGTCCCTCCAAGGTTCAACCTCGCGTGGGGCAGGCGAAGGGCGCATCGAGGACCGGGGCGTCACTGTCCGATTTTTCCGAGGCGGGCGCGGCGATTTCCGGACGGAGGAGCTGGATGGTTCCATCGTAGTGCTCCACAATGGCGGTGCAGCTCTCGACCCAGTCGCCGGTGTTAAAATACTCGACGCCGCCGATCGTCCGGACCGACGCGGTGTGGATATGCCCGCAGAGGACGCCGTCCACATCGAAATCCTTCGCGTAGCGGACGACCGATTCCTCAAACTGCCCTATGAAGCTGACGACATTCTTCACCTCTGCCTTGACATAGGCGCTCAGCGACCAGTGGCCGAGTCCGAAGAGGCGGCGGAAGAAGTTCACGGGGCCGTTGCAGCGGAGGAGGATCGTGTAGCCGATGTCACCGGCATGGGCGATCCACCCCAGGTTCTGGACCACGGTGTCCAGTTCATGGCCGTGGATCACCAGCAACCTGCGCCCGTCGGCCGTGTGGTGGATCGCGTTTTTTTGCAGGGTAACGCTCGCGTAGGAGCCGAAAAACCCCGCCAGAAATTCGTCATGATTGCCCACGATGTAGATGATTTCAGATCCCTTGCGGCCTTTGCGAAGAATTTTCTGGATGACATCGTTGTGCTCCTGCGGCCAGAAGATCCCGCGCCGGAGAGACCAGATGTCGATCAGGTCGCCGACGAGGTAGAGGGTTTCGAACTCGGTGTCTTTAAGGAAGTCGAGCAGCGCCGCCGCCTTGCTGCCGCGGGTTCCGAGATGCACGTCCGAAATCCAGCCTGTCCGGTAGTATTTCATGGGGCTTGTTGACAAGTTATTCACAGTTATAACAGCGCGAAAACGCGGGAAATGTGACAATTCCGTCACAAAGCCGGGAGCTTGCCAACCGGGTGAAAGCGGGCAGAATACCCGTCCCTTTTATGGCCACCGAAAACGCCCACTGGTATTGTGTGAAGGCTCGTCCGCGGCAGGAGCGATCCGCCAAAGCCGCCTTGGCCAACGAGGCGGGGATCGAGGTGTTTTGCCCAATGCTCCGGTTCGAACGGGCCCGGAAAAGTGGCCGGGTGCGGGTAGTGGAGGCGATGTTTCCGGGCTATCTGTTCGCGCGTTTTTGTTATGAGGAGAAAAACCGGCTGGTGAGCACGAGCAACGGGGTCTCGACGATCATAGCATTCGGCGGGATTCCGGCGGTTGTGCCGGAGGCGATCATCAACGAGTTGCGGGCGTCGGTGGCCGACGGGGAGACGGTCGAGATTCCGGCAAGCCTGTCGATCGGCGAGGAGGTCCAGATGGTGGAAGGGCCGTTTCAAGGGCTTCGTGCCATAGTGACCAGCGTGATGCCGGCCCGGGCGCGGGTGACAGTGCTGCTGGAGTTGCTAGGGATGGAGCGCGAGGTGGAAGTCGCGGAGGCGGCAGTGCTCCCGAATGTGATCCACCCGATGGCACCGCGCTGATTTGACGAACCGGCCGGTTTCGCACAAAATGTCGCAACCATGCCGATCTACGAATTCTTCTCGCCCGACACGAACAAAGTTTACTCGTTTTTCGCCCGCAGCTTGGCGCAGGGGAAAAAAATCCCCCGGTGCCCGGACAGGCCCGGAGCGAGGATGGAGCGGATGATTTCCCGGTTCGCCGTGACCGGCAGGGCGTCGGAGAAGAAGGATTCCACTCCCGATGCCGCGGATCCGCGGATGGAGCGCGTCATGGCCGAGATGCAGAGCGAGATGGCGGGAATCGACGAGGGCAACCCCGACCCGAAAGCCCTTGGCCGTATGATGAGAAAAATGACCGAGGCCACCGGCCAGCCGATGCCCAAAGAGATGGACCAGATGATTCGCCGGATGGAAGCGGGCGAGGATCCCGAGAAATTGGAGGAGGAGTTCGGCGACGCGTTCGAGGGCATGGACATGCCCGGCGAGGAAATTGCCGGGGATCCAAGCGCGCCGCGCCATACCCTCCGCAAACCGTCAAGAGATCCCGCGCTCTACGAGATGTCGGACTTTATTTGATCCTCCGCAGATCCTCCATGGCGTTCCGGCAAGCCGGCGACCAGCCACCAGAGCCCCGCAAGGGTCCCGAAAAACAGGAGGATGCCCACCGACTCGTGCATGAGCAGGTAATTATCTCCCGCCGCCGGTGCCAGCAACACGATGAAGAAGATTCTGGCGGCATTTGAAAAAAGCCCGAACATCGGGGCAAGGGCGAGAACGATGAGCTTGTCCACGACGCGCAGGCGCCGGCTGAAAACCAGAAGTAGAGCCAGTAGGATGCATCCGCTGATGATCCCAAAACCATTGCACTCGGTCGCCACTTCGAATGGCCGGCCCCCGGTGATCAGGATGAGGCGCGGTGGATCCGCCGCCAGGCCGAGCTCGACGGGACGCCCGAGCAGGCCAAAAAACCACGTGGCCGTCTTTCCGGCCAGCAGGCGCAGCGGCCAGTCCGCGAAGGGGAACAGAACCGACAAGAACGTGAACCCCGAGAACGCCAGGCCGAAGCCGAGCGCCGGGCGAAAAACCTGATCCCCGCAGACAAACAGCAGGACGGCGCCGGCCAGGAAACCCAGCGCGCAAAGCATGAGCAGCGGCTGGTGGAAAAGCCCGGCCAGGGCGGCCCCGAGACACGCGCCCGCAAAAAACTCCGCCGCGCGGCGGCCGAACCGCAGGACGACCGGGGGCGCCTCCCGCCTCTCTCGCAGAAGAAAAATCAAGCCGAAGATCAGCACGACCGCAGCGTGGGCGATCTGCTCGCGGGCGAGCGCCGTGCCCGCCAGCCACCGGAGAGATTTCCAAAACAGCAGGAAGGCCCCGGCCCAGGCCACGACAGATACCGTGATATCCCAAGCCGACTGTTTTGATTTCCCGCTCATCAACAGGCGATAAGCTTGGACGTTTTTATCGGTCTTGCGAAGAAGTTTACGAAGGGCTTCAGGCTTTCGTCGAGTATCGCATCTCGTAATCGAAGAGCTCGCCGTCTTTAAAGAACCGCTTCAGCTCGATTTGCGCGTTCTCAGGGCTGTCGGAGGCATGGACGATATTGACCATGACATCAACCCCGAAATCCCCGCGCACGGTTCCCTTCTCGGCCTTCGTGGAATCGGTGGGTCCGATGAGCCCGCGCACGCGCTCCACGGCATTCCCGCCGGCGAGGGCGAGCGCGATCACCGGCGTCGATTGCATGAACGTCTCGACCTCGGGGTAAAACGGTTTCGAGGCGATGTGGGCGTAGTGCTCGCGGAGGATGGCGGCATCGGCGCGGAACATCTTGCACCCGCGAATTTGAAAACCGGCATCCTCGAACCGCTTGAGAACCTCGCCGGCTCGGCGTCCTGCAATACAGTCGGGCTTGAGAAGAATCAGCGTCGTTTCCATGAAATGCCGGACTTTATCGGAGGCGGACAACTCGAAAAGCAGATTTTTTCGCACGTCACTCGGCCAGCTCAATTTCCCGGACGCTGAAAAACTTGTAGAACTGCTCGATGTTTCCGTCCGTCCTGAGGTAAACGCTGTAGTCGGGCGCGGTGATCGGCTTGCCGTGCTGGGCCGGGACCGCGGAGCCCTTGCTCTTGAAATCCTCGGCATCATACCACAGCTCCTTGGAAAAATAGCGTCCGGCTTCTGCCGGATCATACGGGATGTCCTTGATGGACTTGACGAGCCGCCAGTCCCCGCCATTTGCGCCGTTCGTTTTGTCCACATACACTTCCACCAGCACGCCGGTGCCGCTGTTGCAGTTCCTCGCGACCAGCTTGAAGCCTATCCATTTGTTCAACGGAAGCTCGTAAACCGGCTTGTTGCCATTGCTCTCGACGAGGGAGGGATTTTTGCTCCGCTCACCACCGTCCTTATCCGTCCAGACAAAAGCGGGGGAAGTCCGGATATTCGAACTCTTCCCGTGGCTGAGTTCCTTTTCTATATCGACCCGTCCATCAAAGAGGACGCGTCCGCCATATCCTTTGGTGGACGGGTCGTCACTGTCAGGGAAATGGTTGGTCTTGCAGACGGCTTCGAGCCCCGCATACGAGAGCCTTGATCCGGCGTCGGTTGTCTTCGCATAGAAGGTCACTTCGACGTTGTTCCACTTGGTCGTGCCGGTTGGCGGAGGAACTTCCTCCGAGTGCGAGCCTCGCACATAGAGGCGCGGCGCGGACCCCGCTATTTTTGCCTGGCCTGCGTTCTCTCCGCTTTTTCCATAGATGACACATTTTCCGCTTCCCCTGACAATGAATTCGGGATCGATGGAATCCGGCCCCCAGGTTATCGTTCTTTGCGTTCCCTCATTCCAGCGGTTGAACCATTCCCGTCCCTGCGGCGCCGTTTGGAAAAGCATTTTGACGCCGAACTTGTCGAGCCGGGGATTTGCGGGGTTCGCCTGATCCTGCTGAGCCGACGCCACCCCGGCGAGACAACCCAGAATTCCGGCCAACACCCCCGCCATCCAAGGTCGGGCAGACGAGCGGGAGCGCGGGTGCGAATGATGCATACTTGGCGTTCTGTTTCTCATGCGATTGCGGAACTTTTCTGGAAGATGCGCATACGCCCCGCACACGTCAATCAGCGGGCCATGTTTCCAAATTCCAGTTCGGTGACCGAGTCACGGAGGGCGGATCCGACGTAGCAGTGGGAGCCGCATGGGCGGAGGCCGGCATGGCGGAAAACTTTGCGGTAGAACGCAGCGCTGCGCGGATGCATGCCCGACGTGTCGCCGAGGAGGCCGGATTCGTGCGGATAGGCCTCGAGAAACGCGACCCCGGCGAGCCGGGGCGCGAGGATGTGGAGGCCCATGATGAGTTCGTCATCCGGAATGTAGTATAAGCTGTCGCTGCAAATGATGAGATCGTAGGAATCCGCGAGATCCGGGAGGTTGCCGAACGAACCCCGGAGTATATTGCGGCATTTTCCAAAGCGACGGATGGCGTAGGGGCTGGGATCGACTCCGGTGTATCGGAGGCGTGGGCGGAGTTTTTTTAGGACCGGCTGCCACTGGCCTTCCCCGCATCCGACATCCAGGACGGTGCGGACCGGACGCTCGAGGTAGTATTCCGCGACGGCGAGGGCGAGAAGTGCCTTGCGCGTTGTTTTTGCCGCCGTGCTGACGCGATGCTCCGGATGGCGATACCATTTGTCGAAGTAGGCCCTGTTGTAGGCCGAGTGGAGCCGGGAGCGAAAGCGGGCTGGCATCAATACTCAGAAATCCATTGAGGCAGGAGGTGGGAGCTGGATAGCCGGCTTGTCCAGAGGGGAGTCGAGCGGCTGGATGCTCTCGGCCTTCCTGACCTCGGGCTCAGCTGCGGGAGCGACCGGCGTGGCTGCTGCAGCATTCTGCGCCGGGGCGGCTTGCTTGCCGTCGTTTTTTTCAGCGTTCACCGGGATGGCCTTGGCGACGGGGATCGAACCATCGTCGAGCCTTTCCATGCCGGGCCGGATGGATTGGTAAACATCATTGAACCCCAGCAGGGTTGGGGCGATCACAGCGATCGGTCGGATGGTTGCGGAATCAACGGCCGCCGCCGCGCGCGGCCACTCGGCATCGCCGTATTTCTTCGCGTAATTTCTCACCCCGCCGCCATGAATGTCGCAGCGGATCTGTGGAACTTGCGCTTCGGTGGCGTATTCGACATAGGCAAGCGGCTGGGAACTCGAAATCCCACCCGAGGCATCGGTGAAATCGAGTTTGCACCGCGGGGTGGCGAGCAGCCCGGATGTCCGGCAGACCTCGACCTCCCGCAGCTCGGGCGGCTTCGCGAACGGCTGCGGCGGAAAAGCCTTCGCGGCGACATTCATGATTTTTGTCCAGATCGGCAGGGCGAGGTCCTTGCCGAACGCGCCGCGGTAGATTTTGGTCGGTTTGTCGAAACCCACCCACACCCCGCAGGTCACGGCGCTGGTGTAGCCGAAAAAATACGCGTCGGTGAAATTGTAGGACGTGCCGGATTTGCCGGCGACCGGGAACTGGCCGAGGCCGAGCTCCGCCGCCGCAGCAGCACCGGCACCGCGTTTCATGATCTCCTCCAGCCCCGCATGCACCTGGAATGCGACCGCCGGGGATATCGCCTTCACCATCGAGCCGGGGGCTTCGTAGATCACGCTGCCGTCCGCATCCAGAATCCGCTTGATGATGTGCGCCTCGCCCGGCCGCTGGCCGCCGTTCGGGAATATCGTAAAGGCGAGCGTCATCTCGTCGAGGGTGATTTCGCTGCTTCCCAGGAAGCTGTTGGTATAGTCGCGCAGCGGCGAGGTGATGCCCGCGGCGGCCGCCGTCTTTTTCAGCGGATCGAGGCCGGTCTTCATGCCGAGCCGGATCGTGGCTGCATTCTTTCCTTTCACGAGGGCGTCGCGGGTGGTCATCGGGCCTTCGTATTCGTTGTCTGTCTTCTCGACCCCCCACTCGCCGAGGATGCCGGTCTCTCCGCCGACCATCACGTAGCGGTTGTCGATACAGGCGTCCTGGACGATTTCCCCGGGGAAAGTGCCGGACTCATAAGCCGCTGCGAAGACCAGAGGCGTGAACGCGGTTCCGATCGGGCGGGTGCCCTGGAAGGCGCGGTTGTATTCGCTGTGTTTGAAATCCCGTCCTCCGACCACCGCGAGAACCCCGCCCGTCGCATTGTCCAAGGCGAGGGCCGCCCCCTGGATGTATTTTGGCTCGGGCATTTTGACGGCCATGTTTCCGCGGTTGATCGCGTCCTCGATGGTCTTGGTGGAGTCGCGGTATTGCGCAAACGTCGGGTGGGAATAGCCGGGCACCGACTCGACCTGAGAAAGAAAGTCCCTCGTGGTGCGCTCGGCGGCGTGCTGCATGTCCGAGTCGAGGGTCGTCTCGATCCGGTATCCGCCGTTCATGGCTCGGTCAAATCCCAGCGCCTTGATCGCCTGCTGCCGGATCATGTCCACCGCATAGGAAACCTTGAACGGGTTCATGCGTTTGACTGCATAGAGCTTGAGATTTGACTGCTCCTTCAACTGGTCCTTGGTGATGAATCCCATCTCCCTCATCCGTTTCAGCACGAAGTTTCTGACATCGGTTGCCCCTTCGATATTGTTCCATGGGGAGAGCGACTGCGGGCTCTTGAGCAGGCCTGCCAGCATCGCGCACTGGCCGATGTCGAGGTCCTTGGCGGGCCGTCCGAAATACCCCCGCGCCGCGGCCTCGGCCCCGTAAAACCCGCTCCCAAAATATACCCGGTTCAGGTAGAGCTCCATGATCCGGTCCTTCTTGAAATTCTTCTCGATCCGCCAGGAGAGAAACATCTCCAGGATTTTCCGCTGGTAGGTCCGCTCGTGAAGCTCGAACGAATTCCGCGCGAGCTGCTGGGTCACTGTGCTGGCTCCCTGGGAAATTTTTCCCCGGCGGTAGTTTGCGACTGCGGCGCGCATGATCCCGAAGTAGTCGACGCCGTCGTGCTCGTAGAATTTATTGTCCTCAGCGGCGATGACCGCCTTCGTGAGCATCGGGGCGATCCGGTCGTAGGGGACCGGCTGCCGGTTCTGGATGAAAATTTTTCCGAACTCATGGCCGTTGCGGTCGTAGAGGACAGAGGCTGCCTCCATGCTCCCGACTTTCGTGAGGTCGAATTCCTCCGCCCGCTTCTCGAAGTGGTAGGAAAAAACCCCGAACGCCACCCACGCGGCAAATGCCCCCAGGCAGAGAACGCCGAGCGGAATCCACAGCCGTCTGCGTTTGTAGAACGGCTTGCCCCGCCGGCGCTGCCTCTTTTCCCAACTGTAATATTTCTTGCTGATGGGGACACATTTTCCACGCCTGAGCCCCGCACGCAATTGGTAAAATACGGGAATCTAACTTTCTCCGGACTTTCCATGCCTCGGAAAATCCGATACGCGTTGATAGGCGGAAGCCATTTCCCCCTGAACTGACATGCCTTTCCCCGCCCTCCAAAACCGCACTTTCCGGATCCTGATCATGGGGGTGGCTATCCTGGGTGCCCTGACGGCCATCGGCGGATCAGTGTCCCTGTCCTACCGGCAGACCCGCCGGGCGGCCATCGAGTCGATGGAGGAAAAGACCGGCCTATGGGCGGACGCGATCAGCCGCCTCGTCAACGGCGCGCGCTCCAAGCTGCAAGCCCTCGACCAGGCGACCCATGGCGAGGTTTCGGCGCAGACGGCGACCGCCCTGCGGCGCCTGGTTCTGGACAGCACGATATTCCGCGAGGCCTGGCTCGTGAAGGACGGGCAACTCGTCTGCTCGGATGTCGGGGTCCTCGACGTCCCCTCCCCGATGGATCCGGCCCTCTGCCAGCTCGGCCCGGTCGGGGAGGTCCGGCTTCTCCCTCGCCCGAGCCATGGCGACCGCGCCGATGCCATCATCATCAACTACAATCCCGGCAAAAGTTATTTTTTCGGGCTTTCGATCCCGACGCAAACCATCGGGGAGCTGATGCGATACGGCGACCGCAAAGGCGAGCACGCGGTTTTTTTTATGAGGCAGGACGGGGTCGTGTTGGACCGGTCCGTCAACGGCGAGCTCATCGCCCCGCCGCCGTCCAAGGTTCCGCCGCCCGGATTTTCGGAGGCCGAGAGCGGGCTCATTTATTCGCGGGTCGTTCCCGGATACAATTACGTGGTGGTGGCCATTTTTCCCAAGCGGTCGCTCTGGCTGCTCTGGGGGCAAAGCCTCCCGCTCTACGGCGGGCTGGCGATTGTGCTCGTGCTCTGCTTCTTCATGGCGGCCTGGGTGGCGAACGCGCAGACGCTTTCCCTGGAGTCCGAACTCCGCGAGGCCGCACGCCTCAAGCAGGTCGTCGCCCACTACCAGCCGATGCTGGATCTTGAAACCGGAAAGTGCATCGGAGTCGAGGTGCTCATGCGCTGGCAGCACCCGAAGCGCGGGCTGGTGCCGCCACTCGCCTTCATCCCGGAGGCCGAGCGCACCGGCGTGATCACGGAGCTGACCGAGTGCATGATGGTCCGCGCGCTCGATGAATTGGTGCCGGTTTTCAAGGACTACCCCCACTTCCACGCCGCCATCAACATCCCGGTCCAGACGCTGACGAACCCGTCATTCCCCGCGCACGTGGACCGGCTGATCAAGGGACGGTTCAGCTACAACAATATTTCCTTCGAGCTCACCGAGAGCACGTCTCTGACCGACTCCGCGCTCGGCCAGCTCCGCGTGATGAAGGACCTCGGCATCCGCCTTGCCGTGGACGACTTCGGGACCGGCTACTCCAACCTCCGCTACCTCTCCCTGTTTCCCTTCGATTTTCTCAAGGTGGACAAGGCGTTCGTCGATGGCATCACGAACGAATCGAAGAGCTCTGGGCTCGTGGACCATATCGTCTCGATCGGGCGGGCCTGCGGGATGGAGATGATCGCGGAGGGCATCGAGCACCCGGGGCAGGTGGAGTATCTGCGCAATCTCGGCGTGGAATTCGGGCAGGGGTTTTTCTTCGCGAAACCGATGCCGATCCACGAGCTCATCGAATGGCTCGCCCGGAATGCCGAAGGCGAGATGTGCCTGCTGTAGCCGGGAGGGTGAGGCTTTGGACGAAGCCGCGCCCTCCGATTTTGAGCGGACGCGTTTCTTCCCTTGCCTTGATCCGCGCAGGATTTCACTGCATCTTCCACGGATGATCCATGGAATCTGTTATCTTGTCGGAGCCGGTCCCGGCGACCCGATGCTCCTGACGCTCAAAGGCCGCGAGTGCCTCGGGATCGCGGACGTGGTGGTGTATGATTATTTGAGCAACCCGGTTTTTCTCGGATACGTGAAGGAAGGCGCGGAGATCCTCTGCGCGGGCAAGAAAGCCGGCCGACACACGCTTTCGCAGCCGGAGATCAATGCGCTTCTCGTGGAGAGAACGAAGTCGGGAAAGACCGTCGTGAGGCTCAAGGGCGGGGATCCATTTTTGTTCGGCAGGGGCGGCGAGGAAGCCGTTGCCCTGGCGGAGGCCGGCTGCGCGTTCGAGGTCGTCCCCGGAGTGACTTCCGCGATCGCCGCGCCCGCCTACGCGGGAATCCCGGTCACGCATCGCGACCACAATACCGTGCTCACGATTTTTACCGGGCATGAGGATCCCTCGAAGCCGGAGACCTCGGTGGATTTCGAAGCGATCGCCCGGGCGCCGGGGACCAAAGTCATGCTCATGGGCATCAAGCGGCTGGAGTCGATTACCGGAGGCCTCATGGCGGCGGGCATGGACAAGGACGTGCCGGTCGCGCTGATCCGGTGGGCGACAACCGGGCGGCAGCAGACGCTCACCGGAAAACTTTGCGACATCGCGGCCAAGGCGGCTGCGGCGTCATTCGAGCCTCCGGCCGTTGCGGTTTTCGGCGAAGCCGTGAACCTCCGGGCCAAACTGAGCTGGTTCGAGGCGCTGCCGCTTTTCGGAAAGCGGATCGCCGTCACGCGCACCCGGCAACAGGCCGGCGACCTCGTCTCACGCCTTCGGGCGCTTGGGGCTGAGGCCTTCGAGATGCCGACGATCCGCCTCGAACCCGCGCCGGACAAGCGGGTATTCTACGAGACCGTCGCCTACAGTCACTCCTACGACTGGATCGTTTTCACCAGCGCGAACGGGGTTGATGCATTTTTTAAAGCCTTCTTCGAAATCTACCACGATGCCCGAGATTTGGGAGCCGCAAGGATCGCTGCCGTCGGGCCCGAGACCGCCGCGAGGGTGCGCGCGTTCCACCTCCAGGTCGACGTGTGCGCGGAAAAATTTGTGGCGGAAGACCTGATCAAAGCGCTCCAGAAAGAAACCAGCGTGGAGAACCTGAAGATCCTGCTGGCGAGGGCGGAGGGCGCCCGCGATGTGCTAGCGACCGAACTCACCCGGCTGGGGGCGATCGTCGATGATGTCCCCGCCTACCGCACCGTTCCCGAGACCGAGGATGTCTGCGGAGGAATCCGCCGGTTCCGCGAGGAGGGCGCGGACCTGGTCACCTTCACCAGTTCCTCGACCGCGGAAAATTTTCACGCACTGAACCTCGCCGCGCCTCCCGGGCTCTGCCATGCGAGCATCGGTCCGGTCACCTCCCGCACCATGAAAAAACTCGGGATGTCCGTGGATATCGAGGCAGGCGTGCACGATATCCCGGGTCTGGTTTCCGCCATCGTGAAATTCTACACGGGAAAGAGCAAGAAAACCGCGAGCAGAACATGACCCGCGCAGGATGTTGTTCAGGGGAGCGAGCGCCAGAGGAGAAGTCCGATCGTCGCCAGGATCAGGCAGAGGACGAGGAATTTGATCCTGGCATTCTGAAGCTCGCGGGCTGGCAGCGGGCGGCGTTTTCCGTTCGATTTTGCGCTTCTCGCACCATGGGCGCCATGGGCGCCGTTGAGGGAGACGGCGGGTGAGGCCGTTCTCGCGCGAAGCATGGCCTGCTCTTTTTCCTTTGAGCGTTTCGCCTGAATCTGGGCCGGCAGCATGCGGAGTTGGCTCTCGAGTTCCTGAGC
>Ga0194054_10000071_pt1 | contig 48487 bp, 43 predicted proteins | sample SepL2210m_MetaG_FD_163628 | JGI IMG/M metagenome (GOLD analysis project Ga0194054, IMG submission 163628) | Anoxic zone freshwater microbial communities from boreal shield lake in IISD Experimental Lakes Area, Ontario, Canada - Sep2016-L227-10m | ecosystem: Environmental > Aquatic > Freshwater... | reverse complement strand
CTCGTTGTCAGGATTGGCAACGCGTCCCTTTCTCCTGCAAGTGCCCCGGTGGAATCTACCCCGTCCCAAATGTTGTCACGCCGGAATCCTGTTTCGAATCCGCCGTTCCCGATCATATTCTTAGGAGCCGGGGCGGGTGCTTGAGCCAGCAATGTCGCGGTGAAAACCAGACAGCCCGCTTGGGCAAGGACAGGGAACAGGGAGATACGCATGCGAAGAACTGCCATCATATGGACGGTCCTCGCGATGAAATCAATCCAAACCATCATGAAAAATCGCGGGGCTACCTCCGCCGCTGAAAATCCGCGATGGCGCGATCCATTTCGCGGTCGGCCACCCGTTTCTTCAAATCCAAGCGTTTGTCACCCGCGTCCTTCCCCTTGCCCAACCCGAGTTCCACTTTGACCCGTCCTTGTTTCCAATACATACCAAGCGCCACGACGGTCCTCCCCGAGCGCTCGATCTCTCCGACGAGTTTGTCGATTTCGACCCGGTGGAGAAGCAGTCGCCGGACACGCTTGGCCTCATGCTGTTCATGGCTGGCGCGCTCGTAGGGCTGGATGCTCGCTTCGTAAAGGCAAAGATCCCCGTCGTGAACACGCGCGAAGGCTCCTTGCAGCGAGACCAGGCCGGCCCGGATGGATTTGACCTCGGTGCCTTTCAGTTCCACCCCCGCCTCAAACCGCTCAAGAATATGATAATCCCGAAGGGCTTTGCGGTTTGTGGTGATCTCTGCGGACATGGAATCCGGGGACCTTCCCCAAGCATACTCAGGCTGCGGGCTTGGGAGCCACGGCCAGTTTGCCCCTGGCAATTTCCAACAGGGCGATATCTGCCAATCCCATCCGGAACTCCGCTTCCACCATCGGACGACTTCCCGCGGTGAGCTGTCGCACGCGACGGGAAACGGCATTGATGAGAACCTGGGGTTCCGTGATGACTTTTGCGGCTTCTTCGAGGAGTTGTGCGTTCATGAAAAGTGGTGTTGCTGGGGCCGTGGTGGTTTGCCCCTGCGAGACGACCAACATAGGACTGCCCCGGGTTCAGTCAAATTATTTTTCATTTTTTCTTTGACATCGAGTTCTGGTCCGTTAATTTAACCGGCTCCCGACAACCCGTCGGAAAACCACCAACGCAGGAGACCCTATCCGGTCGCTCGCACTGCAAAACACCATGCAAAAAAAACGAAGCAAACGTTACAGGGCCGCCGCTGAAAAAGTGGACGGCGGAAAAAAATACCCGTTCTCCGAGGCGATCAAAACCCTCAAGACCCTTCCTCCGACAAAGTTCGACCAGACGGTCACCCTCTCCTTCAAACTGGGCGTTGATCCCAAGCAGAGCGATCAAATGGTTCGCGGGACCTGCCCTCTCCCCAACGGAAGCGGCAAGAACGTGAGGGTTCTCGTTTTCGCAACCGGCCAGGCCGCCGAAACCGCCCGGGAAGCCGGCGCCGAGTTCGTCGGTTTTGAAGACCTCATCAAAAAAGTGACCGGCGGCTTCTCCGACTTCGATGTCGCGATCGCCACCCCGTCCGCGATGGCGGAAGTTCGCAAACTGGGCAAGGTCCTCGGGCCCCGCGGCCTGATGCCGAATCCAAAAACCGGCACCGTCACCGACGACACGGCCAAGGCTGTCAAGGAAGTCAAGGCCGGGCGGGTCGAGTTCAAACTCGACAAGAATGGGAATGTTGCCGTGCCTGTCGGGAAATTCTCCTTTGAAGACCAAGCGCTTTTGGAAAACGGAACGGCTGTCATCGAGGCCGTCGTGAAGGCCCGGCCTGCCACGGCTAAGGGATCCTTTGTCGAATCCATCACTCTCAGCGCCACCATGACTCCGGGCGTGTCGGTAGACCCTTCGCCCTACCTGAAAAACTAATTCCATGAGACCCGAGAAAACTTTGATCGTCGCGGATGTCCGCGAAAAACTGAAAGCATCGCCGTATTTGCTGGTGGTCGATTACACCGGCATGAAGGTCCCTCATTTTGAAGAACTCCGCACCCGTCTGACCGGTGCCGGGGCGCGACTCAGCGTCGTGCGCAACACCTTCCTGAAAATCGCGGCTCAGGACCTGAAGATGCCCGAACTCGAGGGATCGCTCACCGGGCAGACCGCCATGGTCACCGGAGAGGAAGACATCTGCGCCGCCGCAAAAATCCTCAAGTCCTTCCACGCGGAGTTTCAAAAACCGGTCGTTCGCGGCGGGGTTCTCGACAACTCCGCCCTGACTGCCGGACAGGTGGCCGAATTGGCCGATCTTCCGAGCAAAGCTGCCCTGCAGTCCAAACTGCTCGGGCTCCTGCAGACCCCGGCGACCCAATTTGTCCGTGTCCTCAACGAGCCGGGTGCCAGCCTGGCCCGCGTCCTCAAGGCAAAGGCCGACGCGGCAGGGGAGGCGGCCTGAAAATTTTGTCCGGTGTTTTCGAAGCCACACCGGACAAACAACACCAAACAAAACCGGTTCCTCGTCGGTCGGACGGCTGTCCGGCTCAAATGCCCTGAGGCTTCTGGGCGCGACGACACCACAATAGAAATAATACAATGGCAGACACACAAGCACTCGTAGATCAACTCAGCGGACTCACCGTCCTGGAAATCGCCGGATTGGTCAAACAACTCGAAGAAAAATGGGGCGTCAGCGCCGCCGCGCCGGTCGCGGCCGCCGCAGCGGGCCCTGCCGGAGCCGCAGCGGCCCCGGTGGAGGAAAAAACCGCGTTTGACGTGATCCTTCTCGAAGCCGGCGGCAACAAGATCGCCGTCATCAAAGAGGTTCGCGCCGCCGTGGCCGGCCTCGGCCTCGCCGAAGCCAAAGCCCTCGTCGAAAGCGCTCCCAAACCCCTCAAAGAGGGTGTGACGAAGGAAGAAGCTGCCGAGATCAAGAAAAAGATCGAAGCCGCCGGCGCCAAAGTCGAAATCAAGTAATCCCGCTCTTCAACCCCGCAGAGAGATCTCGAAAAAAAGTCTTGATCTCTCTGCGGATCCCTATAACTTCTTATTTCCGCTGGAAGCCAAGGTTCTGTTATCCGATCAAATCTGTCCGAGTAAAAATCAATCCGTCAACAGACGGGCGGGGAAACCCCTGCCTGCCTGCACGGATGTTTTGCATTCCGACGTTTTGACCGGCTGCCTGAGCCGATAAACGCTGGTTGGCACACCCAACACTTCACCGGAAAAGCCACTCGAATCCACCATGTCTGAACGTATCCATTTCGGTAAATTGCAGGAGGCCATCGAGCCGCCAAATCTCATCGAGCTACAGATCAACTCCTACAACGAGTTTTTCCAAAAAGACACCCAGGTGGCCAAGCGCCGGAACATCGGGCTCCAGGCGGTCTTCCGGGAGTTTTTCCCAATTTTCGGATTCGAGGATAAATCCTCGCTCGATTTCGTCAGCTACGATTTGGGGGAATCGAAGCTCTCCGCCTTGGATTCCCAGCGCGAGGGGCAGACATTCAGCGCCCCGCTTTACGTGACGTTCCGCTACAAGGACGAGCGCTGCACCAAAGAGGAAAAAGTTTACATGGGCGAACTGCCCCTGATGACCCCGCAGGGGACATTTGTGATCAACGGCGCGGAACGGGTGGTCGTCTCCCAACTCCACCGCTCGCCCGGCATCTGTTTTGAAACCTCCGTCCACACCAACGGAAAAATCCTCCACGGCTTCCGGATTATTCCCGATCGCGGCTCCTGGATCGAGGTGCAGTTTGACACGAGCGACCTCCTCTACGTTTACCTCGACCGTCGCAAACGCCGCCGCAAATTTCTTGCAACGACATTCCTGCGCGCCCTCGGACATCCGTCGGACGAAGATATTATCAAGCTGTTCTACACGATCGAGGACCTCAAGCTGAGCGAGAAGCTCGAAGAGGACGAGATTAGCACGAAAGTTCTGATCGCCGATATCCGAGACGGGGAAATTACCGTGGCGCGCGCTTTCGAGCCGCTCAATGCCGCCACAGTCCGACAGTTGATCGGCCTCGGACACAAGACCGTCAAGGTCGTCGACACGAAGGATGATGACACGATCATCAAGTCCCTGAAAAAGGATCCCGCCCATGACGAGGACGAGGCATTGAAGGACATCTATCGTAAGCTGCGCCCAGGAGATCCGCCAACTGTGCAGAATGCCCGAGGCATGCTCAAGCGCCTGTTCTTCGATGCCAAGCGTTACGACCTCGGTCGCGTCGGGCGCCACAAAATCAACCAGAAGCTCGGTCTCAAGGTCAGCGAAGATGAGCGGATTTTGACGAAGGAGGATTTTATCGCGGCGATGAAGTATCTTGTCCGGCTTCGCGGCGGGGAGGGGATGACCGACGATATAGATCACCTCGGCAGCCGCCGAGTGCGCACGGTGGGCGAACTTCTTGCCAACCAGTGTCGCGTCGGTCTCGCCCGCACCGAGCGCCTCGTCCGCGAGCGCATGACTTTGTTCGATGCCAGCGTTGACCAGATCACACCGCAGAAGCTGATCAATCCCAAGTCGCTGAGCGCCGTGGTCCGGGACTTTTTCGGACGCAGCCAGCTCAGCCAGTTCATGGACCAGACCAACCCACTTTCTGAGCTCACCCACAAGCGCCGACTTTCGGCTCTTGGGCCAGGCGGGCTCAGCCGCGACCGCGCCGGATTCGAGGTTCGCGACGTCCATCCGTCACACTACGGGCGCATCTGCCCGATCGAAACGCCCGAAGGTCCGAACATCGGTCTCATCAGCTCTCTAAGCACTTTCGCCAGGATCAATGAGTTTGGTTTCATTGAAACCCCGTATCGCAAGGTGCACAACGCCCGCGTGACCGACGAGGTCGAGTATCTGAGCGGCGACCGAGATGAAAACTTCTACATCGCCCAGGCAAATTCCGTAGTGGACAGCCACAACAAGCTGACAGGCGAGAAGGTTTCCGCGCGTTATCGCGGGGATTTCGTCGAGGTGGAGCCCGCCCAGATCCAATACATGGACGTTTCGCCCAAACAGCTCGTTTCGGTGGCGGCTGGGTTGATTCCGTTCCTCGAACACGATGACGCCAACCGTGCGCTGATGGGATCGAACATGCAGCGCCAAGGGGTTCCTTTGCTCGTTTCCGAGGCTCCGCTTGTGGGAACAGGACTCGAAGGGCGTGTGGCGCGGGACTCCCGCGCTGTCGTATGCTCGGAAACCGCCGGCAAGGTGGCTTCCGTAACCGCCACCCATATTATCATCACCAAGGATGGCAACCTCCCCGAAGGGAAGAAGAAGATCAAGCATGATCCGGAAAACGGCGTTCATGTTTATGAGCTCCGCAAGTTTATGCGCTCGAACGCGAGCACCTGCATTAACCAGAAGGCGATCGTCCACAAGGGCCAGTCGATCAAAAAGGGTGATGTCATCGCCGACGGACCGAACACCGAGAACGGCGAACTTGCCCTCGGCAGGAACGTGCTCGTGGCATTCATGCCGTGGAACGGCTACAACTTCGAGGATGCGATCCTGATCTCCGAGCGCGTCGTCAAGGAAGACATCTACACCTCGATCCACATCGATGAGTTCGAAATCGGTGCCCGCGACACGAAGCTCGGCCCTGAGGAAATTACCCGTGATATCCCGAACGTCAGCGAAGAATCGCTCCAAAACCTCGGCCCTGATGGCGTGATTCGCATCGGTGCGGAAGTCAAGCCCGGGGACATCCTCGTCGGAAAAATCACCCCCAAGAGCGAAACCGAGCTAGCCCCCGAGGAGCGCCTCTTGCGCGCAATTTTCGGCGAGAAAGCCGCCGACGTCAAAGACACCTCGCTCACGGTCCCATCCGGGACCTACGGCATCGTCATGGACGTCAAGGTTTCCTCCAAAAAGGAAGTGACCCGCGCGAAGATGACACCCGCCGAGTCGAAGCGCCAGCAGAAGATGATCCTCGAGGATTACAAGAAGCGCAAGGACGACCTCCACGAGCAACTCACCGCCTCGCTTTCGAACATTCTGCTCAACGAGAAAATCCCTCTCGATGTGGTCAACGCGCAAACCGGCGAGATCATCATCCCGGCCAACCGCAAGATCACGAAGCAGCTCCTGCGGAAGCTGGCGGCGGTTTACAACCACGTCGAAATCGACCCGAGCCCGATCCGGAACAAAATCAACGAGATCATCGGTCAGTTCGAACACAAGTTCGTCGACCTCGACAACGAGCGCGACCAGAACCTCGGCCGCATCGAAAGCGGCGACGATGTCGATCCCGGCATCATCAAGCAGGTCAAAGTTTACATCGCCAGCAAGCGCAAGCTCAGCGTCGGTGACAAGATGGCCGGCCGCCACGGCAACAAGGGCGTCGTTGCCAAAATTGTCCCTGAGGAGGACATGCCGTTCCTCGCGGACGGAACTCCTGTGGACATTGTCCTGAACCCGCTCGGCGTGCCCAGCCGCATGAACGTCGGACAGGTGCTTGAAACCCACCTCGGTGTCGCCGCAAAAGCCCTCGGCTTCAAGGTCGCCACCCCGGTCTTTGACGGCATTCCGGAAACCAAAATCCGGGAATTCCTCAAAGAAGCGAAGACCAAGGAAGGGTTCACATGGACGAACGAGAACGGCAAATCCACTGTCTATGACGGCCGCACCGGCGAAGCCTTCGACCAGCAGGTCGTGGTCGGCTACATCTACATGCTCAAGCTCGGCCATCTGGTCGCGGACAAGATTCACGCCCGCGCCGTCGGACCTTACAGTCTCGTCACCCAGCAACCTCTCGGAGGCAAGGCCCAGTATGGCGGCCAGCGCTTCGGGGAGATGGAGGTCTGGGCGCTCGAAGCCTACGGCGCGGCTTACACGCTCCAGGAACTTCTCACCGTCAAATCCGACGATGTCGCCGGTCGCACCCGCATCTACGAGAGCATTGTCAAAGGCGACAACTCTCTCGAAGCGGGAACGCCCGAGTCGTTCAACGTCCTCATCAAAGAAATGCAGGGCCTCGGCCTCGATGTCCGTGTCGGCGGGAAAGATCCCTCCCTCGGCCACACCGCCGCCTGATCCACCGCAACTGAATAAAGAATAGATCCCATGAAAGAGGTAAATTTCCGCGAAGCATTTGGAGAACAGAAACCGGTTGGCTTTGATGAGGTGGCCATCACGGTCTCCTCGCCCGAAGCCATGCGCAGTTGGAGCAAGGGGGAGGTCAAAAACCCCGAGACCATCAACTACCGCACATTCAAACCCGAGAAGGGCGGACTATTCTGCGAGCGCATTTTCGGTCCGACCCGCGATTGGGAGTGTTCGTGCGGAAAATACAAGCGCATCAAGCATAAGGGCGTGATCTGCGACCGCTGCGGTGTGGAGGTCACCCTCTCCCGCGTCCGCCGCGAACGGATGGGCCACATCGACCTCGCTGTCCCGGTTTCGCACATCTGGTTTTACAAGTGCATGCCCTCACGCATCGGGCTTATGCTCGATATGACCTCACGCCAGCTCGAACGCGTGATCTATTACGAGGACTACATTGTCATCGATCCCGGCAGCACCCCGCTCCAGCGCTGCCAACTCCTCACCGAATCCGAATTCCGCGAGGCGGAAGACCAGTATGGCGAGGCCTTCACAGCCGGCATGGGCGCGGAAGCGATCCAGAAGCTTCTCGACCAGACCGACCTTGCCAAGCTGAACGGCGAGATCGAGGTCGCGATGGTTTCCACCCGCAGCAAGCAGCTCCGCAAGAAGCTGGCCAAGCGCCTCAAGCTGGTGCAGGGCTTCGCATCTTCGAGGACCCGTCCGGAATGGATGATCCTCAACGTGCTCCCGGTCATCCCGCCGGACCTCCGCCCGCTCGTGCCCCTCGAAGGCGGACGTTTCGCGACATCCGATCTCAACGATCTCTACCGCCGCGTCATCAATCGCAACAACCGTCTCCGCACGCTCCTCCAACTCAAGACCCCGGAGGTCATCATCCGCAATGAAAAGCGCATGCTCCAGGAGTCGGTGGACGCGCTGTTCGACAACGGTCGCCACGGGCGCGCCGTCACCGGTGCGGCCAACCGGCCGCTCAAATCCCTCAGCGACATGCTCAAGGGCAAGGGGGGCCGCTTCCGCCAGAACCTTCTCGGCAAGCGCGTCGATTACTCCGGACGCTCGGTCATCGTCATCGGGCCGGAACTCAAGCTCAACCAGTGTGGCCTTCCCAAGAAAATGGCGCTCGTGCTTTTCGAGCCGTTCATCATTCGCCGCCTCAAGGAGCAGGGCCATGTCCACACCGTCCGCAGCGCAAAGAAGCTGATCGAGCGCCAGACTCCCGAAGTCTGGGACATCCTCGAGGAAGTCACCAAAGGCCACCCGGTTCTCCTGAACCGTGCGCCGACGCTCCACCGGCTTTCGATCCAGGCGTTCGAACCTCTCCTCATCGAAGGCGAGGCGATCCGCATCCATCCGCTCGTTTGCACCGCCTACAACGCGGATTTCGACGGCGACCAGATGGCCGTTCACGTTCCGCTTTCGGTCGAGGCGCAGATGGAAGCCCGCATGCTCATGCTGGCTACGAATAACATCTTTTCTCCTTCGAGCGGCAAGCCGATCACCAACCCGTCGCAGGACATTCCTCTCGGTTGCTACTACCTCACGCAGAAGCCCCGCGGCGAGGATGCGAACAAAGATAAGCGCATGCCGCTCTTTGCCCACGCTGACGAAGTCGAACTGGCCCTCACGGAAGGGTCGATCCGCACACACACGAGGATCCGGTTCAAAAACCCGGATTTTGCCCGCACGACTATTTTCGGCGATCCGGCGGTAAAGATCCTCGAGACCACCGCCGGCCGGGTGGTTTTCAACCAGATCTGGCCTGCGGATCTCGGCTTCTACAACAAGGTTTGCGGCAAGAAGCAGCTGTCGGATGTCATCTGGCGCTGCTACAAGATCGCCGGACAGCAGAAGACGGTCGAGACCCTCGACCTTCTGAAGGAACTCGGATTCCGCGAGGCCACCAAGGCGGGCATCTCGATCGGAATCACCGACATGATCATCCCACCTGAAAAGGTCCAGCTTCTCGAGAAGGCCTACCGCGAAGTCGCGGAGGTCCAAAAGCAATACCTGCGTGGAATTATCACCGACGGCGAGCGCAAGAACAAGGTGCAGGACATCTGGACCCACACCGGCGAAGAGGTCGCCAATGCCCTCTTCCGCACGCTCGACCACAACGACGGCCGCCGTGAGATGAACCCCGTGTTCATGATGGTCGACTCCGGCGCTCGCGGTAACCGCACGCAGATCAAACAGCTCGCCGGAATGCGCGGCCTCATGGCCAAGCCCTCGGGCGAAATCATTGAGCAGCCGATCACTGCGAATTTCCGCGAGGGACTCTCGGTGCTGGAATATTTCATCTCGACCCACGGCGCCCGCAAGGGACTTGCCGATACCGCGCTCAAGACGGCGGACTCCGGCTACCTGACCCGCAAACTCGTGGACGCTGCGCAGGATGTGATCATCACGATCGAAGACTGCCACACCGCGAACGGCATCGCTGTCCGTCCGATTTATGAAGGCGACGAAGAGGTTGTCAGCCTCTCGACACGCATCATCGGCCGCGCAAGCTGCGAGACCGTGAAGGACCCGGTGACAGGCAAGGCCATCCTCAAGGCCAACCAACTCATCGACGAGGAAACCGCGGCCGCTCTCGAGAAGATCGGCCACGAGCAACTCAAGATCCGCTCCGCACTCACCTGCGAATCCAAACGCGGAATCTGTGCGAAGTGCTACGGTCGCAACCTTTCCACCGGCAATATGATCAAGCTTGGCGAGGCGGTCGGCATCATCGCCGCCCAGTCGATTGGCGAGCCAGGAACCCAGCTCACCATGCGCACGTTCCACGTCGGCGGAACCGCCAGCCAGACATTCAAGCAGCCGGTCGTCAAAGCCAAAAATGAAGGCGTAGTCCGATTCAACGAACTCAAAGTCGTCGAAACCAGCGAAGGCACGTTCGTGGTTCTCAACAAAAACGGAACGGTCAGCGTCCATGCCGCCGACGGTCGCGAACTCGAAAGCCACAACATCGTGGTCGGTTCGGTCATCGCGGTGGCCGATGGGGCCAGCGTCAAAAAAGGCGAAACCTTCATCCAATGGGATCCCTACAACGTTCCGATCATCACGGAGAAAGTCGGGCGGATCGAATTCCGCGACATGATCCCGGGCGTCACGATCCGCAAGGAAGTCGATGAAGCCACCGGCGTGATGGGGACGGTTGTCATCGAGCACAAGGAAGACCTTCACCCGCAGATCGTCATCACCGACGAGTCGAAGAAAAATATCCTCGCCAGCTATTCGATTCCTGCAGGAGCCCACATCGAGGTCAAGGAAGGTTCGAAAGTCCCGGCCGGCCAGCGTCTCGCCAGGACGCCTCGCAAAATTGCCAAGACAAAAGACATCACCGGCGGTCTTCCGCGGGTGGCGGAGCTGTTCGAAGCACGCCGTCCGAAGGATGCCGCTGAAATCGCCAAGATCGACGGAACGGTGGATATCGGGGGCACTGTGCGCGCCAAGCGCCGCCTCATCGTCACCGACCCGGAAACCAAGGCTGAAGAAGAACATCTCATTCCTCTCAACAAGCACATCATCGTCTTCAAGGGCGATACGGTGAAGAAGGGCCAGCAATTGACCGAAGGCCCGGTTGTTCCGCACGAAATTCTGGAAGTCTGCGGACCGCAGGAACTCCAGGAACACCTTCTCAACGAGGTGCAGGAGGTTTACCGCCTCCAAGGCGTAGAAATCAACGACAAGCACATCGAAATCATTGTGCGACAAATGCTGCGCAAGGTCAAAATTACCGAACCCGGTGACACCAGCCTCCTCTGGGGCGACCAAGTCGAGCGCCTCGCATTTGAGGCGGAAAACGAGCGCGTCGTCGAAAAAGGCGGCAAGCCAGCCGAAGCCAGCCCGGTTTTGCTGGGCATCACGAAAGCCTCGCTCGAGACCGACAGCTTTATTTCCGCCGCATCATTCCAAGACACGACACGCGTGTTGACCGAGGCGGCCACACTTGGCAAAGTGGACAAGCTGCGGGGCTTCAAAGAAAACGTCATCATGGGGCATCTCATTCCGGCCGGCACTGGTTTCCAGTCCTACCGCGAGACCGAGATTGTTCACTTGGGCGATGCGCTTGAGGCCGATCCGAATCCTGAACCTGAAAAAGCTGCCAGCTAAGCGATACCATGTCCGAAGAAACATCCAAACATCCTAACGTCGAAATCATGACTGAACTGCTAGAAGCCGGCGTGCATTACGGACACCAGACGAAGCGCTGGAATCCCAAAATGCGCGACTACATCCTGGAAGAAAAAAATTCCATCTACATCATCGATCTGGCTCAGACGGTCGATCAGCTTTCGCGTGCCACGGAATATCTGACAAACATGGTTCGCGGAGGAGGAAAAATTCTCTTCGTGGGAACCAAGAAGCAGGCCCAGGAGGCTGTTCGCGAAGCTGCGACGGCCACGGGCCAGCTCTTCGTGAACCAGCGCTGGCTCGGGGGAACGCTCACGAACCTCACCACGATCCGGAAAAGCGTCGCCCGCCTGAAGGAAATCCAGGCCTCGGAAAAAACTCCGGCCTTCGCGAAGATCAACAAGGCCGAAGCAGCCGCTATCCGTCGTGAAGGGGCCAAGCTTCTTCACAATCTCGAGGGAATTGTGAACATGGACAAACTGCCGGACGCCCTGGTTGTCATCGATACTCTTCGCGAGGAGATTGCCGTCGCTGAGGCCAACCGCCTGAAGATTCCCATCATCGCCATCGTGGACACGAACTGCGACCCCGAGAAAATCGAATATCCGATCGCAGGCAACGACGATGCCATCCGCTCGATCCGCGTGATTCTGCAGAAGCTCGTTCAGTCGATCATCGAGGCAAAGGGGGCCGTCAAGTCATCCTCCTCCGAGTTGGCCGCCGTCTCCGAATAAACCTTTTGTGATCGATCAGATCTGTCGGATCTGACCGATTGACATAATCACAGCAAATACGCCTATGTCCGAAATATCCGCCGCACTTGTCAAAGAACTCCGCGAAAAAACCAACGCAGGAATGATGGATTGCAAAAGGGCGCTGGCTGAGGCCAATGGTGATCTCGCCGCCGCCGAGGATGTCCTTCGCAAAAAGGGAATCGCGAGCGCCGGAAAAAAATCCTCCCGTGTTGCCAAGGAGGGAGCCGTCGCCTCCTACATCCACCTCCAGGGCAAAGTGGGCGTGCTGGTGGAAATTAACTGCGAAACCGACTTCGTCGCGAAGAACGACATTTTCCGTGACTTTGTCAAGGATGTGACGCTCCACATCGCTGCCGCCAATCCGCTCTACGTGAGCCGGGAACAGGTGCCCGAAAAGCTGATCCTCGCCGAGCGCGAAATCTACGCCGCTCAGGTGCAGGGCAAGCCGGCGAACATTTTGGAGAAAATTGTCGATGGGAAAGTGGACAAGTTTTTCAGCACGGTCTGCCTCCTGGAGCAGCCGTTCATCAAGAATCCCGACCTCACGATCAAGGACCTCCTGACCAGCAAAATCGCTGAGCTTGGAGAAAACATGATCATCCGCCGCTTCACCCGCTACATGGTGGGCGAGGACCTCGGGGAATAGTCCGTCGTCGGAAGCAGTATGATGGTTGGCGGACTCGTTTTCAAATAGAGCCACTTCGCGTCGAGGTGTTTCAGGGCTTCTTTCCAGCCGGGTTCGCGTTTCAGCACGGTTTGTAGCGCGTCCCACTGCCTGTGGTAGTCGAGCCCGTGGCTCATGAGGTGCCCCTCGTAGCCGCATACTACGGGCCGTCCAAGCAGCATGACTGGATTGTTGAAATCCGGTTCCACGGCGATTCGGTCGCCGGGAGGGATCGACCCGAGCGCCGCGCCGGTCTCGGCGAGGTCCGAGCGGGTGGTCAGTTTGTAGCCGTGGCGCCCGTCGATTCCCCCGACCAGCGAGACGGCTCCCGAGAAAAAGAGAAGGAGGCAGGTGAGCCATCGCGCAGGGGCCGGCCAATTTGAGATCATCTCCCAGAGAAACGGGACGCACACCAGCCATGCCCAAAGAAAGAGTTTGGTGTTGTCCCACTCCCACGGGGCGAAACTGAATAAGCAACAGAGCAGAAAGACAAAGAGTCCGGTTCCGGCAAAACAGATGGATTCTGCACGCCGTACCCGGACGAGCCTCCACCCGAGCAGAAGAAGCAGCGGAAGGGAGATGCCGAAGTTCCAAATCCAAAAAAGCCACGCTTCGTTCCCCTGCACCCAAGCGGGTCCAATAGTCCCGGTGTAGGACAGCCATTCCTGGTTCCCCTGCATCCAACCCGGCATCCAGCGGAGCCCAGACGAAGCGGAAAAGCGTCCGGTGACGAAGAACATGGCTGCGGCCGCCGGCACAAAGGAGCCCGCGACGAATGCTGCCAGAAACCTTCTCTGTCGGGGATTAACCAGAAATGCGCAGGCAAGCACCAGGCTGAGGAACACGAAAGCATGGGCGCTGAAGATGGGCATCGTCGCGTATAGCAAAAATGGAATCCACCACGGGACGCCGGATCCCTTGCCAAACAAATCCTCTCTCCACGCGCCCAGCAGGAAGATCCCGCAGGGGAGGGCATAGAGAAGCCCGCGCTGCGTGACGAGCATTGAGAGGAAAAAATTCTTCCAGGCGATTTCCGCCTGGAAATCCTCAATATGTCCAGTTTTGAAAATGAGAAATCCGGCCAGGCCGCCGTTGAACAGTAAGGCGGCGACCGCAAAGGCTCCACCCCATTTCCAAAGCGCCCACGCCGAGAGCCCCGCGCCGAAAAGACCGACCCAAATGAGCCCTTTCTCCACTGGAACACCGGTGCAGAGCAGAAGCGAGTTGAAGAGATCAACACCGAGCGGGTATGTCAGTGGCGCTCCGGCAAGGATCGGGCTGGCGGGCCAGAAATGAACGCCGCCGGCGAGGTAGCGGATCAAATCGAGGTGCAGGGAAAGATCCCCCAGATTGTTCGGCGACAGCACGCGCCATTCGTCGCCGACCGGATAGAAAAGCCACAGAAACGCCCGCAGCGATGCCAGCGCAAAGACCGCGAGGAGCAGGATGTCCCAAGCATTTGCCGCTCGCGGATTTTGAGTGCAGATCCCGTGCCATGCAAAAACGGCTGCAACAATGCCAATGCCAAATGCCGCCCAAGCCAACCCCTGCGAAAGCCCGCCGAGTGGAAAGGCAAGGACAACAGCCGAGGTGACACTCATCGCGATAAAAACGAGGACGGCCCCGACGGTTTTCATGAAATGCTCCTGTGCTTCCAGTAGTTGCAAAGAACGGCCGGTGAAAATTGCGGAGAGCCGGATAACATGCGCGGCAACTTCTTACATCCAAGCGGGGAAGTTGTCCGTTAAAAAATGGCGTGGGAGCTTAACATTTTTGACGTAATGCCATGCTCGGCATGGCATGAAGGTGATGATGCACATTGACGAGGAATTGCTCGCCCGGCTTTACGAGCAAGACCGAGGGGGTCGAGATGGCGTTGAGAGAGATGGATAGAAAGGACAGGCTCAAGGAGTATTTCAAGAACGGCCTCGGTTGGACCGATGAGGAGATGAAGAACGCGTTTGATCCCGACTGCGATGTCATCGCGCTGCGCGTCGCAGAAATCCCCAAAAACTATGGCAAGCGCTGCCATCGCTGACTGTGATGTCTTTATCGCGCTGACCCGGCGCGACGAGGATCTCCCCCGTTGGCTCGGCGGGCGGTTTGATGACATCTACACGTGCGGCCTGGTGCGCCTGGAGGTTTTGCGCGGGATCAAGGAACCGCGCCAGCGAGACGAAATGGCCGGATATTTCAACGTGCTCTGCCACGTGCAAACCGACAACAAACTGTGGGACCAGGCCACCGAACTCGGCTGGGAGTTGGATCGTCGTGGCCGTATTCCCAATCTCCGTTTTTGTTTCCATGAGGCCGGCTCACGCCTTCAGCGGGCGGCCGGTCGGAACTCCGGAACTCCACCGAAGTGTCCGGAAAAAATAGACGCTGCAAAATAGGCTGTGCACTCTTCCTGGGCGCTCCGGAGGTGGAAGCTGCGCTTGTAAAAAGCTTGGGTGAGATGTTTTTCGACCTCGGCTTCGCGCGCCTGCTCCACGGCGATGAACCCGGCATTCCAGTCCGATGGTGGCTGGTTTTTGCCGTAGTAGCCCACCCGGGTGAAGTCGCCGAGCATCCAGGGGAGGGGATAATAACTTTCGAGCAGGATCAACCCGCTCATGTGATAATTTCTGGGATCTTTGGCGGCGAGCGAAAGCAGAGGACCGGTAAAGTTGAAAATTTCCGGGTAGGTCTGAACATAAACGTAAGGTTCCCGGTCATCTGTAAACTTCTCGAAGTTCAGCCGTAGGCAAAGCGCCAGCGAGCCGGCGAGAAGCGGGGTCATGACGAGCCACGGCAGAAATTGTTTTTTCCGGAGTTCCGCCCACTCGCCCAGCATCCCGCCCAGAATGAGGTAGAACGGCCAGATAATGGAAATGATGCACCACGGGGTTTTGTAGGGAATGATCGAGTAGGCGACCAGCACGCCTCCCGCCATGATAGCGGCGTAACGGAAGCGCGCATCGGAGGGCCAGATGTAGCGCATGCACGCCACCAATCCTGCCAGCGCCGGCCATTCGTAGTGCGCCATGAGAAAAATCCAGTAGTAGTTCGCCGGGCCGATCTGGTAGGTCGTTTTTTCGTGTCCCGCCGCTTGGACTCCGGTTTGAAACCATGCCGAGAAAGTTGTGTAGAGTCCCTTTAAAGAGGAAAAATCGAGGAAATTTCCGGAGTAGAAAAAGACGATCAGGAGGACCGACAGCCCGGAGGCTAGGATCGCGTCGTCGCGGGTCCAGAACTGTTTCGCCAGGGTTTGCGCCGGGCGGGATGGCAGAAGCCGCTGCCAGCCCCACAAGACCAGGCCGGCCAGAACAAAACATCCCAGGTGAAGCACGTAGGTCTCCTTCGTTAAAATCAGCCCGGCCACAGAAAAGCCCGCCGTGAAAAAATACCTGCGCCCGCCGGATTTCCAAAGGCCCAGAATCCCCCAAAGAAGCAGGATCGAGAAAAGCGCTTGCCAGGATTCGTGGATCGAATACCGACCGTAAAAAACATAGGCTGGTGAGACCGCCATCGCGAGGGCCGCGAGCCTCGCGGTCCGGGTTCCGAAAAATTCCGCGAACCGCAGCATGGCCCAGACGCAGAGTATACTCGAGATGATTGCTGGCAGGCGCAGTGCCCAGAGATGGCGACCGAAAAGCGTCTGCGAGAGGAAGACCGCGTAAAAATGCAGCGGGCCGTGGTAGTTGGTCGGGTCGTAGTGGTAGTATCCGTTCGCTGTCATCTGGTCGGCGAACCACCCGTTCACCCCCTCGTCAAAATGAGGAGGTTTGATCTCGATCAGCCACAGGCGCAGGAAAAGCGCGACGCATAAAATTGCGATTTCGGGAAAAGGGAGCTTTGACAGGCGGGCTGGCACTCGCTTGGGATAATCCGAGAAACCACTAACAGCCACTAAAAACCACTGAAAAAAGAGACTCGGACCGTGACTTGTGCAGGATCACAAATTCCCTTCACGGGTGAATGGTCTATTGATCTGCAAGACCGTATCAATTAGTGGCTTTTAGTGAAAATTAGTGGTTCATCTGTGGAAATTGGAATAATCCCAGCACCCATGCCGGATCAAGCCCCGCGAGTCAGTATTGTCATTCCCGCCAGAAACGAGGAGGCGCGTCTGCCTGCCTCGATCCGGGAAATCCGGCGGGCGTTTCCCTCCGAAGCTTGGGAGTTTCTGCTGGTCATCGAACCCGGGAGCGACCGTACCGGGGAACTGGCGCGAGCGGAAGCAAGAGGGGATCCACGCTTCGAAATCGTCCTGAATCCAACCGCGCACGGCAAGGGCTACGCCGTGAAGACCGGGATGCTGCGGGCTCGCGGCGACTGGATTTTTTTCATGGATGCCGACCTCAGCGTCCCACTGGAGTTCGTTCACGAATTTCTCCGCTCCGCCGGTCGGGCGGATGTCCTGATGGGATCGCGGAGGCACGGCGGAAGCCGGATCTCGAACCGCCAGCCGCTGCCGCGGGAACTCGCGGGGCGCGTTTTCAACCGGCTGCTGCGGCTGGCGGGAGCCACGCGATTCTCCGACACCCAGTGCGGGTTCAAGGCCTTCCGGCGCACGGCGGCCCGCGAAATTTTCTCGCGGGTGCGGCAGGAGGGGTTCGGGTTTGATGTCGAGGCGATGGCTCTGGCGGAGACGCTCGGGTTCCGCGTGCTGGAACTCCCGGTCGAGTGGGCGGATGTCTCGGGCTCGAAGCTCAGGCCGCTGCGCGACGGACTCACGTCGCTCGTGGAGGCAATTCTTGCCGTGCGGCGGGTTCGGCGCGAATATGTATCAATATGCCAAACCTCGGAGTAAACATCGACCACATCGCCACGATCCGGCAGGCGCGATACCGCGAGGATCCGGAGAACCCGAACACGGAGCCGGATCCCGTGGCCGCGGCGCTCGCGGCCGAGAAAGCCGGCGCCAAAGGAATCACGGCGCACCTGCGTGATGACCGGCGGCACATCCAGGACCGGGACATTGTGCGTCTTCGCGAGAGCGTGGTCACGAAGTTCAACCTCGAGATGGGTGTCACGGAAGAAATCGTGCGAATTGCCTTGGAGATCCTGCCCGACGACGTGTGCCTTGTGCCGGAGAACCGCCGCGAGGTCACGACAGAGGGAGGCCTGGATTGCTGCAGCCGGCAGGAGCTTCTGCGCCCTGCGGTGGCCCGCTTGAGAGGGCGGGGGATCCGGGTCAGCCTGTTCATCGATCCGGACGCGGAGCAGGTCGAATCCGCTGCGGAGCTTGCTGCCGACTTTGTCGAACTGCACACCGGGGCCTATGCGAATGCCATCGGCGCGGAGCAGGATCGCGAGTTGCAACGGCTCCACTCCGCGGCGCGGCTCGCCGTCGAACGGGGGCTGAGGGTGAACGCTGGTCACGGGCTCAATTATCTCAACACTCCGCCCATCCTCGCCCTCGCCGGGCTCGAGGAACTGAATATCGGACACTCGATTGTCTCGCGTGCCGTCGCCGTCGGCCTCGGCCAGGCGGTGAGAGAAATGTGCGCGATCATCGACAAGAGCTGAATCGCATGGCGGATCCGGATTTTTCAGCTCCCGGAGAATTCAGTTCGCTGGGAGATTTTTTGCAGGTCGAGCTTGCAAAGATTAAAAGTGCAGGGCTTCTGCGCGGGCTGCGGGTCTTGGATTCCCCGCAGACCACCCATGTCGTTTCTGGTGGCCGGCCACTGGTCAATTTTTCCTCGAACGATTACCTGGGACTTGCGAATCATCCGGCCCTCCTGGAGGCCGCGCTGGCCGAGTGGGGGAGGGCGGGATTCGGCTCGGGCGCTTCGCGTCTGGTTTGCGGGACGCTCGTGGCGCACGAGCGCCTGGAGGACGCGATCTCGGGATTCAAGCGCACTGGGGCCGCATTGTGTTTCTCCAGCGGCTACGCCGCGGCGATGGGAACGATCCCCGCGCTCTGCTCTCGCGAGGATGTCATCATTCTCGACAAGCTTTGTCACGCCTGTCTCGTCGATGCTGCTCGGCTGAGCGGAGCGCAGTTGAGGGTTTTCCCCCATAATGACACTGGCAAGCTCGAGAGCCACCTGCGCTGGGCCCGCACCAGGCATCCGGCGAGCCGTGTTCTTGTTGTGGCCGAGTCGGTTTACAGCATGGACGGAGACGTCGCGCCTCTCCGGGAGATCGTGGATTTGAAGGACCGACACGGGGCTTGGCTTTTTCTGGATGAAGCGCACGGCGTGGGGGTGCTCGGTGCCGGTGGCCGAGGGCTGGCGGAGGAATCCGGCGTCGAAGGCCGCATCGAAGTTCAGATGGGAACTCTGGGTAAAGCGCTTGGAGCACACGGCGCATATATTACCGGCCATCGTCTCCTCCGCGATTTTCTGATCAACCGCGCGCGCAGTTTCATCTACTCCACCGCTCCCCCGGCTCCCGTCGCGGCGGCGGCGGCCAAAGCGGTCGAGATCCTTGGAGGTGCGGAGGGAGCCTCGTTGCTGAAGCTCCTCTGGACCAATATCCGGAGCCTGGGATCCGCGCTTGGTATGCCTGAGTCCCCGAGTGCCATTGTCCCCATTATTGTCGGCGCGGAATCCGCAGCCATGGAGGCCGGCGAAAACCTGATCGGATCCGGATTCCTCGTCCCGGCCATCCGCTACCCGACGGTCGCCAAGGGATCGGCGCGCCTCAGAGTCACACTGTCCGCCGCTCACACCGCGCAGGATATCGCCAGTTTGGCAAAAGTTTTGAAGCCGTTCGTACCCGGGTAGGATTCCAGGCTTCGCAGGCAGAACCAGATCGTGGTAAAGTCCGGCGAGAACAATTCCTCCTGACCGCATCGGAGCTAAAATCAACGTCCGGCAATCCTTGCATTCGAAACGACATTTTTTCGTCCCCTCCCTCGATCCCAACACCATGCGGCCCACCCCTCACTCCGAACATCCGGGCGGTTCCACCATGCGCTTGTATTACATAGTTCTCGCGGCCCTGCTTCTCGTTCCTGGTCTGACGAGCGCCGAGCCCGTCGCCCAGGTTTTTGTTCTGCATTCCTACTCGCAGGAATACCCGTGGACCCAGAGCCAGCACAACGGCTTCATGCAGGCGCTGGCGGACGATCCGCTGGGAAAAGTCACAGTGAGCACCGAGTATCTGGATACCAAACGGCGCAGCTATGACGAAACCTACGCGAATGATCTGGCCCGCCACCTGCGGTTGAAATACTCGGGCTACAAGCCGTCGGCAATCTACGTGACCGACGACAACGCCCTGCTGTTCGCCCGCGACCACCTCTCCGGCATTTTTCCCGGGGTTCCCGTTTTCTTTTCAGGCATCAATGACTACGATGTGCTCGGCACGCTTGATCCGGCCCGCTTCACGGGGGTCTTTGAATTGAAGGAAGTCGCCCCCAATCTCCGGTGGTTGCTCAGTGTGGACAAGAACGCCAACGATCTGGTGTTTGTCGGTGATGGCAGCAACACCTACCAAGCCGTGGAGATTGAAGCCCGCAAGGAAATGGCTCCTTCCGGATTGCGCGCATCTTTCATCTCCGAGACAAGATTGGATCGCGCCTTGGAGCGGCTCCGCTCACTTCCCGGGAAATACCTCTTCCTGACAACCGTCGGAGGAATGACCGACGCGGACGGGCAGGTGCTTCCCCTGCGCGACATTATCCGGAGCTTTGCAAAGACGGGGCACCTCGTTGTGAGCATGGAGGACGGCTATGTGATGGAGGGCGTCCTGGGGGGATGGGTGACGAGCGGCCGGAACCAGGGCGCGGGCGCGGCGCGTTCCCTGCTGGCGTATCTGCACGGCAAACCGGTTTCCGGAATCCCCCCGATACTCAAGAGCCCGAACGCCATGATTTTCGATGAAGGGGCGCTTCAAAAAAATGGGATTTCCATGCCCACAAGCCTCCGCGACCACGCCGTGCTTTTGAATCCTCTCGCCACTTTTTATGAAAAAAACCATTATGTGATTCTCGGCGTTCTCGAAGGTCTGGCCGCAGTGCTTTTTCTGGTGGTGACGGGGGCCTTGGTGGTTCTGTCGCGAAGAAATCGTGAACTGCGCGTTGCCCGGTCCATCGCCGAGCAAGCAGAATCCATCCAGCGGGAGGCGCTTGATCGGATTCAAAAAATCGCCAGCCGGGTGCCCGGCGTTGTTTTTCAGTATCGTCTCCGCGCCGACGGCAGTTCGTGTTTTCCATTTGCCAGCGAAGCCATCCGGGAAATCTACCGGGTCACTCCCGGCGAGGTTCAGGAGGATGCCGCCAAAGTCTTTTCGATCATTCATCCCGACGACAGCGCCGGGCTGACCGCCTCGATCCAACAATCCGCACTGGAGCTTTCGCCATGGAAATACGAATACAGGGTGAAATTTGGCGACGGCTGCGTCCGGGTGCTTTTCGGCAACGCGGTGCCACAGCGCGAGGACGACGGCTCGGTACTCTGGCATGGGTTTATCACCGACATCACCGCCCAGAAGGAGGCGGAGAAGGAACTTCTGGAAACCAACCGCCATCTTGAAAAAGCCATCGCCCGCGCCAAGGAGTTAACCGTGCAGGCAGACGCGGCCAACCTTGCGAAGAGCGCATTTCTCGCGGCCATGAGCCACGAAATCCGCACTCCCCTCAACGGCATCCTCGGCTCGACAGAAATCCTCAGCCGGTCGGAACTGAAGGAAGACCAGAATGAGTTGATCCAGATGATTCTTACGAGCGGAGACCACCTCCTCTCGACAATCAACGACATTCTGGATTTCTCCAAAATTGAAGCTGGTCAGATCGAGCTTGAAGAGGTGGATTTTCCCCTCATCGGCGAGGTGGAAAAAGTGCTGGATGTGGTCACTCCGGCCGCCCGAAAGAGAGGGGTTGAACTCGCTTTCATCCCGGAGCCGGGGATCCCTGCTGTTGTCCGGGGCGATGTGACCCGTCTGCGGCAGGTCCTCGTCAACCTAGTGGGGAACGCCATCAAATTCACCGAGAGGGGATCGGTGACCGTCCATTGCGAAAAATTTTCTCCCGGCCGCATCTGCTTCAAGGTGCGTGACACGGGGATCGGCATCCCCGCCGAGAAGCTGCCCTTGCTTTTCGAGCCATTCACCCAAGCTGACAACTCCACGACACGCAGGTTTGGGGGGACCGGCCTCGGTCTCGCGATTTCTCAGCGATTGGTCCAGATCATGGGAGGGGAACTTCGTGTCGAAAGCAAGCCGGGAACCGGCTCCTGCTTTTCTTTTGATTTACCGATCCCGGCCGGCGACTCGAAGACTCCATCCAGGGGTTGGGAGACCGAACTGGAGGTAGATCTTAGCGGTTTCAAGGCGCTTGTCATTGATGACGCTGAGGTCAATTTGCGCTTGGTGCATCATGCCTTTGCCGCTGCAGGAGGCACTACGATCCTAGCGGATTCGTTCGATGCGGGACTGAAACTGCTGCGCCTGCATCCTGAGATCGACCTGATCCTGCTGGATCGATTCCTGCCCGACATTCGCGGCGAGGAGGCGGTGCACGAAATCCGCCGCTGCCGCGAGGTGTGCCCGCCCGTGATTCTATTGGCCAGCGACATCCAGTCCCTGGACCGCGGCCGCTTTGCCGCAGTCCTGCAAAAACCTCTCAAGGTTCAAACTTTGGTTTCCATATGCAAAAGCGTTCTGTCTTCCACATCAAAGCCCGTAAGATTTTCGAATCCATCTCCGGAAAACCAGTGCCCGGAAAATCCGACGCGCGTGCTCCTGGCGGACGACAATGAAGTCAACCGGAAGATCGCCCTGCTGCTGCTGAAGGCTCTTGGCGTGTCCGATATCACGCTCGCTTTCAACGGGAATGAAGCTGTTGAACAATGGAAACGAGGCTCGTTCGACATCGTCTTTATGGATTGCCAGATGCCCGGGATGGATGGTCGACAAGCGACCCGTTTGATCCGGGAGCACGAGAAAAGGATCGGGGAGAACCGTCACCAAATTATTATCGGCCTGAGTGCGGGGGCCATGAGTGAGGATCGTCAAACGGCCCTGGCTGCCGGAATGGACGATTATCTGATCAAGCCGATCAAGCGCAGGGATCTGGGGCGGAGCCTTGATAAGTGGGCAAAACGGACGGAGTAGCCCAGGGTTTCTTACCGTGCGCGTGTCTTGCCGGAATCCTTCATGGTCACCCTGGATTTTCCCCGGCTGAGAGCATCTCCCGGATCGTGTGCAGGAGTGCGTTCGGGCTGAAAGGCTTGGTCATAAAGGCGTGCACTTGCAGCCCCTCGGCTTCTTTGCGAATGAGGGTTTGGTCGCGTGCCGTCAGCATGACAACCGGAATCGAGGCTCCCGAGGCGAGTTTGCGAATCTGCCGGAGGGTTTCCACCCCGTCCTGGCCAGGCATCGAAAAATCCATAATGATGCCGCGCGGCACACCGGTTTCTTCGATATATCGGACAGCTTCCACCCCGGACTTGGCCGAAGCCAGGGGAACTCCGAGTGGTCTCAGCGTGGCTTGTAGAACCCGGATCATCAGTTCCTGATCATCAACAATAAGAATGGTTGGCAGCTTGGGTTTCATCATGGGGTTCGGGAAATGAGAATGAGAGTGCGATCGTCGGACGGTGTTTCCTTGCCCACGAATGCGGCTACGTCGTCGAGAACGCGATCGACGGTTACCTTGGACGTAAGCGACCGCGATGCTTCCAGCGAGGACTTCAACCTCCCGATCTCGAACATCGATTCATCCTCCCTGGCCGCCTCGATGATTCCATCCGTATAAAGCAGGATCCGATCCCGGACGCCAAGCGGTGTCGCTTGGGAAAAATAGACGCTGTCCTCAAATATTCCCACCGGGATCCCGGCTCCGTCGATCTGGACGATTTCCCCGTCGGATTTCTGAAGGATGCTGGCCAGATGACCGGCGCTGGCTAGGAGGATTTTGTCCCGCTCCGATGAAATCCAGATGCAAACCATCGTGATGAACATCTCCAGTTTGATCAAATCCCGGCTCATCAGCCGGTTCACCTGGGCGATGACTCTGCCGGGGTCGGTCTGGTCGGATGCCACAATGGCATGCAGGTTGGTGCGCAGCATCGCGGCCAGCAAGGCGGCGGAGAGACCTTTGCCCATCACATCGGCCATCGTGCACAGGATCGATTGATCAGGCAGAACCAAAACATCGAAATAGTCGCCTCCGGCCTGGAGCGCCGGGCGGCAGGTGCCGTAAATATCGAGCCCTTTCGCCGAGGAAAACTCGCTCGGCATCAGGGAAAGCTGGATCTGGGCGGCAATCTCCAGATCGCGCAGGGCCCGCTCCTCTGCTCCACGCCGTTTCTGGAGTTCTCCCAGTGTGACAATGATCCCGAGATAGTCTGCCACCATTCGAGCGATTTTCAGTTTTCCGGCGTCAAAAAACTGGGAAGGAGTCGTGCGGCCCATAACCAGAACCCCCCGCTTCTGGTCTTTGAACAGCACAGGCGAGACAAAGCCACTGATCAGGCTTCCGCGCATCGGATCGTCATCCGGCAACAGGAAATCCATGGGAAGGGTGATTTCGCTGCCGGTGCGGAAGACATCGGCCTCGACTCCGGGATTCATGACATCGAGGACGGCAGACGGGGACCTGAGCATTTTTCCCCACTGCCTGAGCAATGCCAGTTTTCCCTGATCCTCGAAGCGCACGTAGGCGGTCTCCGCACCGGTGACCCGGCACAGCCTCTCCAGGGCTCCGTCCATGAAGGCATACATGTCGGGCGCTGTCGCAAGCCACTCGCCCAGTCCGACCAGAGTGTTGATCATCTCGTAGCTGGAAACCAGTTCGTCCGTCATTTCGGAAAGCGTCGTTTCGACCTGGCCGGGCTCGTAGTGCCAGCGTTGGGAGAATCGTTTGCGCAGGACGAGGACATGGCATCCGCTCTCCCGTTCGTGAAGGATCTCATCCGTCATCCGCGTCATGAGAAAATGCCCGCGTCCGCCTTCCGCAAACGGGTCATCCGGAAGGCTGGCCTCCACCTTCCAACCCTCAAAATCGGAGGGGTCCATCACGCGCAACTCGACCGCATCCGGCCGTAGATACAGCCACACACGGAAGAACTTTTTTTCCGACGCGCAGCATCCGTGCTCGGTGGCGTTGTTGACCGCTTCGACCACAGCCAGCTCGAATTCCCGGACGAACACATCGTCTGTGATTCCGTGATCGCGCAGGAATCCCATCAGGTGCATGACCGTCTTGGTGATGTCGGGGAGGCCGGGATTCTGGACTTCCAGGAAATAACTCAGTTCGCAGTTCATGGTTCAACCGGGGTGGTCAGGGCAATGCGCAGCAGGGATTTCCAGGCCATGCGCTGGCCGGTCCCGTTCGCCGATCCCGCTTGAAAGACAGCATGCATCCATTCATCCGGCTGTTCTGGCGAGTGACACTGGTAGAGGTCGGAGAGGGCGAAAACTCCAACGGGTGCCTGCTCCAGGGCCGAACGGGTATCCGGAGAAAGACCTTTCCAATCGTCCTCGGTGCGTGGCAGCACGCCGACAAGGCGCATCTTTCCGGCGGCGACATGACCGAGCCAACCCGAGCGCCGGAGGCACAGAGGCCCCTTGGCGTAGGAATGCAGTTTGAGACTGCGGGAGCGGCCCAGCCGGACGGTTGTTTCGTATGGTCCCGCTCCCCGGTTGCACAGGCGGGCGATCCATTCCATAGGAAGCGCGGCCAGTGCGGAGAGCAGCCGCTCGAACAACGGGGGAGAGGATGCCGGGCCGCCGAGTGGTGCGAGGACAAACTCGTCCACGACTTCCACGCCCACGCCTCGCTCCAAATCCATGAGCAGCCCACCCTGGACAGCGGTCCGCTTCAGGGTTGTGTGGGAACCGACGTAGGTGTCCGCGCAGACAACCGACTCCACCACCTCGACGTCCGTGTCGAGAAAAACTCCGGAACCGATGAACGCATGCGGTCCGATGCGGCATTCCGGACCGACCCTGGCAAGGCTGCCAATCCAGCAAGGCGGGGTGAAGATGGCATCCGCAGACGCTTTGGCTCCCGGGCCAAACCAGATGCCCGGCCGGAATTCGTGATCCAGATGCACCATCCCGCTAGCCCTGCGACGGAGCGCTTCCACCTGAAGCTGATACCAGTGCTGCATCAAATCCTTCGCGCTCTGAACGACCGGCGGGGTATCGGTGACGGGAAGCCCCTGCAGCAAAATGCGATCCCACCCTTCGTTTGCGTAAGGCTTGGAATGCACCTCGATCGAGCGTGACCACAGATCCCGCTGATCGAGCCACTGCCGGACCAGGTGCGGGCGGTCCACCGCCTCGATGCTCACCGATTCGACTCCCGCCCGGACCGCTTCGTCCAGCCAGTAGGAAAGCAGCGGTTTTTCGCAGACCGGCCAGAGAACGAACGGCAGCGGCGAGCGCCAGATCGTGTCCAGCGAGGCCCAGTCGGGAGAGACGAGATTCCACCTCATGCTCAATATGCCCCCTTGCCCAGCAGCACGGCCGGAATGGTGAGAACGAGCAACTTCAGATCTGTCCAGGCACTGCACGACCGGATGTAGTCGAGGTCGAGCCGGACCTGTCCCTCAAAATCGATCTCGCTACGGCCGCTGACCTGCCAGAGACATGTGATCCCCGGCTTGGCGAGCAGGCGCTGCCGGTCCTCTGCTGAATACTCGGCCACCTCGCGGGGCAGCGACGGGCGCGGACCAACCAGCGACATGTCGCCGACCAGCACGTTCCAGAGTTGCGGCAGTTCATCGATCGAATATTTACGGATCCATTTTCCCACCCTCGTGATCCGGGGATCGTCTTTCATTTTGAAGAGGACCCCGCCTTTCATTTCGTTCTGCTCCTTGAGCCGCTCCTTGATGGCGTCGGCATTGACGACCATCGAGCGGAATTTCCACATCGGGAAAAGCTTCCCGTGGTATCCCACTCGCATCTGCTTGAAAAATATCGGCCCTCCGTCTTCCTTCCTGATCAGCAGGGCCGTGACGGCGAAGACCGGGGAGGCCGCTAGCAGCACAGCGGACGACCCGGCAATATCCAGAACCCGCTTCAGCCCGTGGGCGAGGAACAGCACCAGCTTCCAGAGCCAGAGCTTTGCTTGGAGCCGGAGCTTGAGCCCCAGGCGTCCACCGGCGGTCGAACTCCGGATCCAATAGTCGATCGTGCAGTCCGGTGTGAGGGGAGAAGGTTTCGACAGTGTCGGATCTTTTCGCATGGGTGGGATCAAACCATCCCGGTTCCGCTTCATCGGTCTCCTGGGAACCGGACAGATTTTGATCAGTGGCGGGCATTCTAACCACAGATTCTGTAGATGAAAAGAACTGCTGTTCGATCGCCCGGGCGCAGAGCCTGCACAAATTGGAGATTCCCTTCGTCAGCGTCGGCCACCGCAGCATGCTCAAGGAACTCCACGATCATCTCATCATCCTGAACAGCCAAGATGGAACGGTCCGGATATCGGAGAGTTCCCGCACCGCAAAAGCGGATTGAAATTTACTCCGCCCGTTCGCGCACCCTTTGAATCGACTCGGCCCGGCCGGTCGTCTGGTCAATTTCGATCATCGCCCCGCAGATGTGGACGGGGCCGTGCGCGATGGGGAAGGAAACCGGGAGAGAGTGGGTGAACCGGCGGATGATCGCTTCCGGGTCCCGCCCGAGAATCGAGTCCGAAGGCCCGCACATCCCGGCATCGCAGAGAAATGCGGTGCCGCCAGCAAGGATCCGCTCATCGGCTGTCTGCACGTGGGTGTGCGTGCCCACGACAGCGGAAACCTTGCCGTCGAGGAAGCGCGCGATCGCCACCTTTTCGCTCGTGGTTTCCCCGTGGACATCGACAAAGATCACCGGCGTTTCCTTCCGCAGGCGCTCGACTTCGGCCTCGACGCAGTGAAACGGGCTGTCAAGCGGAGGGTTCATAAATGTCCGGCACTGGAGGTTGATCACGGCGATTTTTCCTTTGGATGTGTCGAGGACAATGCTCCCCTGGCCGGGGGCCGTGGGCGGATAGTTCAACGGCCGCAGGAGCCGCGGCTCGGAGGCGATGTAGCCCGCGGTCTCTTTTTGATCCCACACATGGTCGCCGGTTGTGATGACCGCCACGCCGGCGCGAAGCAGGTCGATCGCGATCTTTCCCGTGATCCCGCGGCCGCCAGCGGCGTTCTCTCCGTTGACGACAACAAAATCCACGCCTCTCTCTTTCAAAAACACCGGAACGGCGGCCGTCACGGCTTTGCGGCCGGGTTCACCCACGATGTCGCCAAGAAAAAGAAGTCGGATCATTCATCCTTTTTATCGTAAGAACGCCCGAACGCATTTAAAAAAGAGTCCCCTTGAAAAAACTCTTCTGCATTTTTGCCCTCTTTTTCCTTGCCATGCGGGCGCAGGCGCTCCTGAGCCCGCTGGCCCCGAAGCCGGAATGGTCGGCCTTGGACGGGTTCCAGCAGACGATGACGAAGGCGGATTTCCTCGCCCTGCTGGACAAGGTATATGCGCCGGGCGTGGCCTGGGCGGATTCGATTTCCTTCACGGGCGATGCCGCTGCTGTCGCCACCTCACCGGGTAACCCGCCGTATGTTTTAAAATTTGCGCCCGATGCGGCGTCTACCCGGCCAACGCCGGTTTTTTACTGGAGACCACGCCGTGCGCTGCCGGCCTTCGATCCAGGCAAGCCGCTGGCAGGGCTGAAAATTGCCTTGGACCCCGGACATCTGGGGGGGAGCTGGGCGAAGATGGAGGAGCGGTGGTTTAAAATTGGAAAATCTACGCCGGTGAGCGAGGGCGACATGACCCTGAAAGTCGCGAAGCTTCTGGTCCCCAGGTTGAAGGCCCTCGGGGCCGAGGTCTTTCTCACGCGCTCGAAACCCGGTCCGGTCACCGGCGCGCGACCGTCGCAGCTCCGCGCCGCCGCGGCGGAATCGCTCCAACAAAAAAAGGACCCGGTGACAAAGAAGGCCGTGACCAAGGAGAGCGAACGGCTTTTTTACCGCGTCAGCGAAATCCGTCGGCGGGCGCGGCTCGTGAATGAAACCATCAAGCCGGACCTCGTCCTCTGCCTCCACTTCAACGCGGAAGAGTGGGGCGACGAAAAGCATCCCCGCCTCGTCGACGACAACCACATGCATTTTCTCGTCACCGGCTCGTGGAGTAAAGAGGAACTGACCTATGAGGATCTGCGCCTGGACATGCTGGTCAAATTGCTTGGCCGCGCTTCCAGCGAGGAGTTGCCGCTCGCCAACTCCATGGCGGACGTCATGGCTGCGGCCACCGGGCTTCCTCCCTATGTTTACCACGGAGGAAATGTTGTCCGGGTCAACGACAATCCCTACCTGTGGGCCAGAAACCTCCTCGCCAACCGGCTCTACGCCTGCCCGGTCGTCTATATCGAGCCATACGTGATGAACAGCCGGGACGGGTTCGCGCGCATCCAAGCCGGCGACTACGACGGCCGCCGGACATTCGGCGGCGTTGCCAGACAGAGCATTTACCGCGAATATGCGGACGCCGTCACGGCGGGCCTCGTGAAATATTACTCCAGAAGACAACCATGAAAATCATTGCCATCACCAACCAAAAAGGCGGCGTCGGAAAAACCACCACGACCGTAAATCTTTCCGCCGCACTCGCCGAGGCCGGGCAGAGGATCCTTCTTGTGGACCTCGACCCTCAGGCCAGCGCGACGAGTGCACTGGGATTGAAGGAAGTTTCTTCCGGGAGCATCTACCAGGCTTTGATCGGAGCCCGGCATTCGCGGGAATTGATCCTGCAGACCCGCATCCCGAACCTCTCGGCCATTCCCGCAGATCTGGAAATGGTGGGAGCCGAGATCGAGGTCGCGAGAATGGATGATCCCCTGCTTCAACTCCGCAAGGTGCTCGCGGACATCCGCGAGCAGAACGCCTTTGATTTTGCCCTGCTCGACTGCCCGCCTTCCCTCGGGATTCTCATGACCAACGCGCTCGCCGCGGCGGATGAAATCCTCGTGCCCATCCAGTGCGAGTATTACGCCCTGGAAGGCCTGACGCTTCTCATGGAAGTCACCGAACGCATCCGCGCAAGCGGCGCGAACCCCACGCTCTCGATCTCCGGGCTCCTGCTCACGATGTTCGACGGGCGGACGAACCTGAACCCTGCCGTCGTCGCGGAGGTCCGAAACCACTTCCAGGAAGTCGTCTATGAGACCGTCATCCCGCGGACCGTCCGGTTCGCCGAGGCCCCGAGCCATGGAAGAACGATCTTCGAGCACGATCCCTCTGGCGCCGGCGCCGCCGCCTACCGGGCGCTCGCCAAAGAACTGCTTGAACGCCAGAAACGGGGCGTCGCCTTCACCAGCGCCGCGTAGTAAGAAAACATGCCCTGACATGAAACGCCCAGAGCAGGCGAGGCGGTTTGTCAGATTTCCCGCTACATCGGAGCCGAAAGCCCACGACGCAAATTCTCTTGATCCGATACGATCGGATTACAAAATGTCGCCAAGCAGCCCCAGAGACGAAGTCTGCACTTCGGTGCAGCATTTGTGAGAGTTATACAACGCGCCGAAATTTACCGACAAATGCAGCGTGTTGCTCAATAAGACTTTTAGGCGTTACTTCTCATGTTCCGGTTTGTAGCGCGTCACGCGATTATGGAACACTACAATTCATGAAGGCTCTTATGTCTCTGTTCATGGCTGTCGGGATGTGGGTCACCTCCGCCTCCGGCATGACCTTTGTCCACCCTGGAGCGCTTGATTCTAGGACGGACCTGGACTTTGTGAAGGCCAAGATCAAGGAAGGAGCTCAACCGTGGAAAGGCGAGTTTGATCGGATCAAGAGTTCGGGCCATGCCACACGAGGCCCGCATGGGCTGGCGAATATCAATTCCCAGAATCACGATGCTGAAGTCTCGCGAGACGACGCCATTGCGGCTTACACCCAAGCCCTTTTGTGGTATTTCACGGATGACGCGATCTATGCTAGGCGATCCATCGCGATCCTCAATTCGTGGGCGGATTTGCAGGCCTTCACCGCCGGCTCCGATCAGGATCGGTTGCAGGCGGGCTGGATCGGTGCGGTCTTGGCTCCGGCGGCTGAAATTATGCGCCTTTATCCCGGATGGACCCCAAGCGAGATCGCGAACCTTCAAGTGATGTTCAAGCGCGCTTTCTATCCCCAGTTGACCACGGCGAGTTCTTGGAATGGCAACGTGGATCTGACCCAGATTGACGCAATGATGGCGATTTCCGTTTTCAACGAAGACGAGGCATTGTTCCGCCAAGGTTGCGCGCGTTTGAAGATCAGGAGCCCCGCCTATTTCTATCTGGCAAAGGACGGTCCCAAGCCCAAAACAATTGCGGGCGACGGTGGTGACTTGGACAGGTTCTGGTCGAACCCCACGAAGTGGGTTGAGGGCCTGACCCAAGAAACTTGTCGCGATAACGGGCACCATTCCCAGTTTGCGCTAGGATCGGCCCTGCACGCGGCTGAAGTTGCCTGGCATCAGGGTGTGGACATTTATACAGAAAATCAGGAGCGATACACGGCGGCGATGGAACTCCTCGCCACTCAGTTTCTCACCGGCTCGATGCAAGGCGTGTGCGGCGACGACATCCCGACTGCAGATCGATACGATACGTGGGAGGTAGGCTACAACCATTACCACAACCGTGCCGGGGTCGCCTTGCCGAACACTCGGAAGCTAATTATCGAGCAAATCAGGCCTCAGGCCTCAAGGACCGACTGGAATCTGAACTGCGAAACTCTGACTCATGCTGATCTCCCGAGCGCCCTCTCTCCACGCAGAGGGGCTGCACAGTGGGAAACAGATCGGAGTCATTTAGAACCTAAATGAAGTCGCCTAACAAAATCACCGGAGCGAAAGCGGGCGAGCCATGTTGCGTGGCGATTTGGTCGCGCTGGGCCGCCCGCTTCGCTCAGTTCTGGCGTTCTGCTGTTTCTCGACAATGAGAGAATCGAGAGGGAGTTGAAGCGGGGGACTATCCAATCACAATATCACGGGCGGAATGCCTCGCGGCCATCGCGTAATAATGGAGCGCGACCATCCGGAACGGGTCACCTCTCGGCCACCGGCCGTCTTCCTGAGAGTGCGCGTTGGAGGGTGATTTGGTCGGCGTGTTCGAGTCCGCCGCCCGCCGGCAGGCCGTGGGCGATCCGGGTGAGGGGAATGCCCGAAGGTTCGAGCAGTTCGACGAGGTAATTGGTCGTGGCCTCGCCTTCGACATCCGCGCTGAGCGCGAGGATGATCTCGGTGGGTGTTTCCGTCCTCACACGTTGCAGGAGGGGCTCGATCCTCAGTTCATCGGGGCCGATGTGGTCGAGTGGGGCTAGCCGTCCTCCGAGCGCGTGGTAGAGCCCGCGGAACGAGCCGGTTTTTTCGATTGGGAGGATGTCGGTGGCCTGCTCGACAACGCAGATTTCGCGCCCGGCACGCGATGGTTGGAGGCAGATTTCGCAGAGGTCCTCCGTCGCAAAAAAACCGCAGTTTTTGCAGGGGTGGACGGAGGTCGCAGCCGCTGTGAGGGCCTCGGAAAGTTGCGCTGGCCGGGCATCCTTGTTCGAGAGAATCCACAGAGCGATCCGCTCGGCGCTGCGGGGGCCGATGCCCGGCAGGCGGCGCAACTCGCGCGAGAGCTGAAGAAACGGTGTCGGATAATCGATGGCCATGGAGATCAGGTTGGGAGCGCGAGCCGGCCGTCCTCGATGCGCATGAGCCGGTCGCCGCGGCGAGCCAGATGTTCGTCATGGGTGACGACGACGAGCGTGCGGCCGTCGGAATGGGCCACGCCGAGCAGTAATTCGATGATGGCTTCGCCGGTATGGGAATCCAGATTTCCGGTCGGTTCGTCCGCGAAGACGATGGCGGGGTCGTTGACGAGTGCGCGGGCGATGGCGACACGCTGCTGCTCTCCGCCGCTCAGCTCGGAAGGGAGGTGGTGGAGGCGTTCGGAAAGCCCGACGCGGGCGAGCAGCTCGCTGCCTTTTTCGACCGAGGTCCTGCCACCGATCATCGCAGGGACGAGGACGTTTTCCAGCGCCGTCAGCTCGGGCAAAAGGAAATAGGATTGAAAGACAAATCCCATCCGGCGGTTTCGGAGCTGGGTGAGCCGGTCCGATCCCATGGCGTAGAGCGAGCTGCCTTCGAATTCGACGGTCCCCGACTCCGGAGTTTCGAGTCCGGCAAGCGTGTAAAGGAGGGTGGTCTTACCGGCTCCGCTGGCCCCGCACAGGAAGACGGCCTCGCCGCCGGAGATCTCGAGGCTTACTCCCCGCAGGACCGGGATGGTTGTCTTGCTGATCCGGAAAGACCTGACGAGATCGTTTGCTTTGAGCTGGATCGACATATTCCGACACTGTGAGCCATTCGGTGCCGCAGGGCGAAGCGAAAATGCGGAGGAAACATATTTGAGGGATGCCGCAAAAGCCCTCGTTTCACCTCCTGTTATGAAAAATCTCATCATCTTATCTTCCCTGGCCCTCGCTGTTATTGCTCCGCTGCAAGCCGAGCCTCCGGCCCCTCCGCTGCAAGCCGCCCTCGACAAATACATTCAGATCCAGACAGCGCTGGCAGGCGATTCCTTGAAAGGCCTCCCGGAGGCGGCTGCCGAAATTGCCGCCATCGCGAAAGCCGGCGATGGGGCCGTTGCCACGCAAGCCGAAGCGCTGGCGAAGACCACAAACATCAAGGCGGCCCGTGAAGCATTCAAGCCGCTCAGCTCCGCCCTCATCACGGCGCTCTCTTCACAGAAATCGCTGTCTGGCCAGTATTACGAAGCGTTCTGTCCGATGGCCAACGCCTCGTGGATTCAAGCCGGCAAGAAAATTGCAAATCCCTATTTCGGGGCGAGCATGTCGGGCTGCGGCGAGATCCGGAAGCCGCTCGGAGGGAGCCCGCAGGCCAGTGTCCCGACAAGCGGTGGAATGGGTTGCTGCGGATCCTGACAAAGCAGCGCGCCGAACAGGGATGGGGGGCAGCCCTGATATTGGCGGATGCGTCCCAACCACCCTACGACCCTGCCATCCAGCGCAGCAGGCCGACGAGAGCCGCTGCGCCGACCACTGGGATGATTTCCCATTTCCCCCGCCGCATTCCAACGAACGCGACGAGTGTGATGCCGATGCCCCACCAGTTCACAGGATGGCCGTTTGGGAAAAGCGTGTGCAGGCCGAACCAGACGGCGAGGTTGAGCACCACGCCGACGACCGCGGAAGTGATCGTGGAGAGCGCCGCCGCGACCTGCGTGTTTCCGCGCAGTCGCTCGATATACGGTGCGCCGAGAAAAATCCACAGGAAGCAGGGCACAAAAGTTGACCATGTCGTGATGGCGGCCCCCAGGGTTGCCGCCACAACCGGAGTGAACGGTTCGGGCAGCTTCCATGCACCGACGAAGCCTACGAATTGCAGAACCATGATGAGCGGGCCGGGAGTGGTCTCCGCGAGGCCGAGGCCGTCGAGCATTTGTCCCGGCCCAAGCCAGTGGTAGTTTTCGACGGCCTGCTGGGACACGTAGGGCAACACGGCATACGCTCCGCCGAAGGTGACCATCGCCGCCTTGCTGAAGAATACGCCCTGCTGGAATAACGTATTTTTCCAGCCGAGAAGCGCGCCGGCCAGCAGAATGGGGGTCCACCACAGCACGAGACATACCAGGCAGACGCGCAGGGAGCGAGCGAGCGAGGTCGGGGCGCGCGCCGCAGCATCATCAACGATTCCCGCGCCTTCGTAGCCTTTCAAGACTTGAAAGGTTGATGGCATCAGGCGGTCGCCCGCGAGGCCGATCAGCGCGGCGGTGGCAATAACGAGCGGAAACGGCACCCCGAAAAAATAGACGGACGTGAAGGCCAACCCGGCGAGCGCCCACATAGTTTTGTTCTTCAGCGCCTTCCCTCCGATGCGGATCACCGCGACGAGGACGATGGCAAGCACGGCCGGCTTGAGTCCGTCGAACATCGCGGTAACCCAGGCAAGGTGGCCCCACGTCATGTAAACAAAACTCAGCAGCCACAGGATAAACGCCGAGGGCAGAACGAACAATGTCCCAGCGACGATGCCCCCCCACGTGCCGTGCAGCAGCCATCCGACGTAGATCGCCAGTTGCTGCGCTTCCGGGCCTGGCAGAACCATGCAGAAATTCAACGCATGCAGAAACCGCCCCTCGCCGATCCATTTTTTCTTCTCCACCAGTTCGGTGTGCATGATGGCGATTTGTCCGGTCGGGCCGCCAAAGCTGATGAACCCAAGCTTGAGCCAGAAGCGGAGCGCCTCCGCGGACGTCGGGGCGCGCGTCCCGGCCTTCGTTTCCTCCGGAGTCCGGGTGCCTTCCGCGGCACGGATGGGATGGTGGTCCATAGGTCGGGTTTCTTCCGGGAGCCGCCCGGTTGAGGGATCACTCAATGAGTCGCGGAAGGCGGGAACTAATCAGCTTTTCCGAGGGAGGTTCAGGGCAATTTCTGTGATTCGGTGGCGATGAACTGCTTGGCTGCGGAAGCCTTTTCGCCATTGGGGAAAAGCCGCAGATACTCACTCCATGCGGTCACCGCATTGCCCGGATCGTTCAGAACCTGTGCGTATAAAGTCGCCATGTTGCACAGGCTGTTCTCGTGTTGCGGATTTTGTCTCCGGGCGGTTTGATATTGTTCCAAGGCTTTTTGCGGTTCGCCGGAAAACCGCAGGGCATTTCCAAGATCCGTGCGCACGTCGGCATTGTCCAGGCCGAGTGAAATCGCGCGCTGGTAGGCGTCGATCGCCTTCTGCCAGGCCTTGTGGTCGTAATTCCAATTCCCGAGAGCCAGCGCTCCCTCCGCGGGAGACATTTGTGACAGATCAGGAGGGGTGTGCTCGGGGCTGCCCGCGCCCAGTGCGGCCGGTTGGGTGAGGTAGGTTGGCGGCTGCTGCGCCGCCGGGGAGTGTCCCCCGCTTAAAAACAGCCACGATATTCCAGCGCCGGCGCAAAATGCCACGATGGCGATAATCACCGCCCAGTGCGTGGCGATCACTGAGGTTGATGTGGATGGAACCGGCGGACGCACATCTTTCATCGCTCGTAGATAGCTCCCGCTTCGCATCCTCGTCAACGATCAACGGTAAGGCCGAGCTCACGACGACACGAAGCCCTCTGTGGCGAGCTGCTCCGCTAGGATTTTTCTCGCCCGGTAGATCCGCACCTCGGCCGCCTTGGGCGAAATTCCGAGGATGGATGAGATTTCCTTGTGGGGGAGCTGGTCGATGGCTCCCAGGATGAAAACCTCGCGGAGTTCGACAGGCAGGGCGGCAATCGCGCGGTTGAGGGCCTCCATCGTTTCATTCATCTGGGCCTGGTTGTCCGGTGGCAGGCCCGGGTGAGGAAATTCCCGTTCTTCGGTGCCGCCGTCATCCTTTTCGCGGGCCATGGGATTCGTCATGCGGGCGTTGCGGGTCGCCTTCGACTTCGCGTGGTCGCGGCAGAGATTGGCGGCGATCTGAAAGAGCCATGTCGAGAACCGCGCGCGTTCCTGAACCCGGCCGAGCGCGAACCAGGCTTTGACGAACACTTCCTGTGTCAGATCCCTGGCGGTCTCCACATCTCCGACCGAGCGGAAAATGAATCCGTGGATCGGCCCCTGATGCCGCCCGATCAGGATGGCGTAAGCCGCTTCGTCCCCGCCGGCGGCGAGACGCGCGAGCGCCCAGTCGTCGGCGCCGTCATTCGCCTCCATGCGGGGAGTCGATGTTGAGAAGGGCGTCGGCAGTGAAGTTGAGCAGCTTTTGATACTGTTCGGGACTCAGCACTTCCTTCATCTCGAAAACGTGGCTGATCGTGAGCATCTGCAATTCGCCCATGTTGGAATGAATCTTTCCGATGGCCGCATGGACTCGGTCGGAGTCCCGGCCATCCGAGCGGATCGCCTCGGCCAGCTCCTTGTTTGCCTGGGCGAGTCCCTGCTCAAACCCGCTGCGTTTTTCGTGGTAGGGCCTCTCGAGGATATCGAGGGTGGCTTTCTGCTGCGGAGTCAGACCGAGTTGCGTGTGGATCCAGTCGTGGGTGTCATGGTGCGCCGGGAGCATCCTGCATTTCAATGCGCAGGAAAGCTTGGCGGCAAACGCAGCCACAACAACGACCAGCAGCAGGAAGACAAGTGAGCTGATGATCTTTTTCATTTGAGCGCTCCGGACGGCATGGCCGAGGTCGAGAAGACATGGAGCCCGAGCCCGTCCGCTGCCAGGGAGTTATCGCTTTCACCGGTGATCCCCGGGACAACGACGCCCACAACAAGCGCGAGCCCCAGACTTGCTGCCACCATGCTTGGACGCAGGCAGGCCAACAGTTGGTAAAACCAGCCGGATTCTTTTTTGGTCTCCGAACTCCGCAGGCGGATTTCACGGAGCACGTCCGCGGAAAACGAGCTGGAGAGCGCCGGGACTCGAGCCCCCCGGCATTCTGCCAACAATTCGTCGAAATCGAGTCTCTTCATGACTTCTTGAACGAGAGCCTACCAGAAATCCCTCGGAGTTTGAGGGATTTTTGCGTGAAAGTCGTTTCAACAGGTATGAAAAACGCACGGCTTCTGCTCGCGCTAGCAGTGCTGATTGGCGCGAATCTGGCGCTGGCCTCCCCGAGTCAACCCTCCCCGCACATGCGCTTTCGAGCGATAATCCGGCATTGATTGTCAAGGATGCCTGGGTCGATATGCGTGAAGGAAAAATTCGCGGAACCGTTTCCCTCCGGTTCGGTTACGGGGTCCCGCTCCTACCTCATGCTCATGTCTATGGGCTCGACGGCGCGGGCAGAGTCATCGCGGAAGGTTGTGACAAAATCGGCGGACAACTCCTGTCCGGGCCTCGTTCGTCCGGGTATAGGGCCGCGACATTTTCCGTCAGCCTCGGGATGGCAGGAGTCACAACGGTGCGCGTTGTGGCCAGCGCGGGTCGCGGCGAGGATTGCAGGCAGCGGGACAACCGGATATTTAAACTGTTCTGAATTTTTTGTCGGAATGGATCGTTGAGCCTCAGGATTGTCTGCGACACACAACTTTGGCGGCATCCGACCGGGAAAAATAACGATGAAAAGCTTTCCACGCAGCGGAATCACTAGAGCGATCGCGGCGGCGTTGCTCTTCGGAGCCAGCACGCCTTTGGCCAAACTTGCCATTTCGGCAGCGGACCCCGTGCTGGTTGCGGGCCTTTTGTATCTTGGTTCCGGATTCGGGCTTGCGGCCCTGCGAGCGATCCGGTTCTTGTGGGGAATTAGGCAAAAAGAAACGCCCGTTTCGCGGAGTGACGCGCCTTGGCTGGCTGGAGCCATCCTTACCGGCGGTGTGGCGGGTCCGATTTTTCTTCTGCTTGGGCTGATGACGACACCGGCAAGCGCGGCATCCCTGCTGCTGAACCTCGAAGCCGTAGCGACAGCCGTCATTGCGTGGATTGTATTCCGGGAAAACGTGGATAAGCGGATCCTTTTCGGATTCTTGCTGATCCTGATTGGCGGCATCCTACTTTCGCTTCCCAGCCACCAGGAATTTGCTGTTTCTCCCGGAGCGATCCTGATTGCTGCCGCCTGCCTCTGCTGGGGTATCGACAACAATCTCACACGGAAGATTTCCGGCAGCGATCCCTCGCAAATTGCGATGTGGAAGGGCCTTGTTGCCGGCATGGTGAATACCGGCATAGCGCTTGCACTGGGTGGAAAGCTTCCCGCCGCCAGCGTCGTTTTTGGCGCAACAGCCATCGGCTTTTTTGGCTACGGCCTGAGCCTTGTTCTCTTTGTCCGGGCACTGAGGGATCTTGGCGCCGCCCGGACCGGCGCCTATTTTTCCATCGCTCCGTTTGCCGGGGCCGCGCTGGCATTTGCCGTCGGGCAGGGGCAATTCGATTGGAGATTTTGCGCGGCGGGCATTCTCATGCTTGCCGGTGTTTGGCTCCATGTGACCGAACGTCACGAGCATATCCATGTTCATGAAGCGACGGAGCACGAACATCTCCACGTTCACGCTGAGCATCACCGGCACAGCCATTCAGCGGACGATCCGCCGGGCGAACCGCATGCGCATGTCCACAGGCACCAGCGCGTCGCTCATTCCCATCCGCATTATCCCGACATCCATCATCGGCATGAGCACTGAACACAAAGCTCATGGCTGTTGCTGCGGCACCTCCCCGAAACGGCCACCATCCGCTGGCAGGACTGAGTGGTGTCCTGGCGGATCTTGAAAAACGGGCGGCCCGTGAGATCTTTGACGCGAATAACCGCCATGCATGACAAAATGCTGCTGATCATTTGCTCCGCCATGTTGACTTGCAGCATGGGCATGTCTGCGGCGCAGCCATTGGCTTCCGCAAACTCCCCTGCCACATGGAGCCATGGCCCGCCTCATGACACGGGTTATTTCCCGATTGCCGTCTGGCTGCAATCCCCGGGCAATGCAAAGCGGTATCGGGACGCTGGATTTAATACCTATGTCGGACTTTGGAACGGGCCGACGGAGGAGCAACTTGCCGGATTAAAGAGCGCGGGAATCCGGGTTTTCTGCGAACAGAACGAGACGGCTCTGAAGCACCTCGACGATCCCACAATCGTGGGCTGGTTGCACGGAGACGAGCCGGACAACGCGCAATCTCTCACGCCGCGCCCCGGCTACGGCCCGCCGATTTCACCAGGCAAAATCATCGCCGATTACAAGAAAACCCGGGCGCTCGATCCGTCGCGCCCGATCATGCTGAACCTCGGGCAGGGGGTCGCATGGGGCGGCTACATCGGCCGAGGGGTGCGGTGCAACCACCCGGAGGACTACGCGGAATACGTCCGGGGTTGCGACATCGCCTCGTTCGATATTTACCCGGCCGTCCATGAATCGCCCGAGATCGCGGGAAAACTCTGGTTCGTGGCAAATGGCGTCGACCGGCTGGTCAACTGGGCAGGGCCCGGTCGCGCGGTCTGGAATTGCATCGAATGCACCCGCATTGCGAACCCTGCCAAAAAAGCGACGCCGCTCCAGGTTCGCTGCGAGGTCTGGATGTCGCTGGTCCACGGATCGCGCGGGCTGATCTACTTCGTCCACGAATGGAAACCGCGCTTCAACGAATCCGCCTTGCTGGACGATCCGGAAATGTTGGCCGCTATCACCGCGATCAACCGCCAGATCGCCAGGCTGGCCCCAGTGCTGAACAGCCCGACACTAAAAGACGCCGTGTCTGTCGCGTGTGAGTCGGAAGAAAATCCGGTGGATGTTCTGGCGAAACAAAAGGGCGGCGCGCTTTATCTCTTTGCCGTCGGGATGCGCGGAGAAAATGCCAAGGCGACATTTCATTTGGGAAAAGTTTCCGGCGAGCGGCGCGTCGAAGTTCTCGACGAAAACCGGACGCTTGTCGCCAAGGATGGCGTATTCACCGATCAATTCGCCCCATGGGAAGTGCATCTTTACCGCATCGCGAAATAGGACCGGCCTTCACCGGTCGATCCCGCGGCCACCACCTGCATTTTCCTCAATGATCTGTTCCTCCGCCTCGACAGACTTTTCCATGTCGGAAATTTTTGCGGTGCCGGGTGAACTCGACCTGTAGAGGAGGTAGATGACGCCTCCGATGAGGCTCCAGAACACAACCATCAGAAATCCGGAAAGTGAAATGACGGTGGCGATGGCCTTCGAGGTTCCGTACATGGTCCCGAGAATTTCCTGGAAGAGCCCCTCGCGGAGACCCGCGCCCCCGAGGCTGATCGGCAGGGCGGTGACCGTCGAAACAATCGGCATGACACAGCAGATGCTCAGCAGGCCAAGATCGGAGTTGAATGCCCGGGCGCCGAAGTAAAAGGTTGAAAAAATCAGGAGGTGCGCCGGAATGGATAGGAGGAAGGCGACGCCCACCGAGCGTCCCGCTTTGCCGTATTGGGAAAATGCGGCCGCGGCCTCGGTGATTTTTGCATGCATCGGGAGCCAGTGGGGCAATTTGGAGGTGAGGTTCAAACGATCCACGACCCATGCCATCAGGATGAAAGCGAGGGAGCCGCCCAGAATCACGGCCACGGTCAGGATCCCCGCCCTGGTTTTGTCATGGCTCCAGAGCGCCGGAAAACGCGGCAGAATGACCGCCACGGAAACCGTGGCCAGAGCCAGAACGCCAACGACACGGTCGATAAAAACGCTCAGAAGTGCTCCCGCCTTTTTGTCCGGAGCTTCGCGCATGATGAAGAACATTTTGATGACATCGCCGCCCGTGGATCCAAAAAGGAAGAGATTAAAAAACATCCCCGCCAGCATGATACGCAGCGCACGCCACCGGGTAACCGCAATGTCCTGGACCCGGAGGAGAACGATCCAGCGCTGGGTTTGCAGAAGGATGGCCACGCCGAGCGCCACGATCCCGGGCAGGAACCACCAGAGGTTGGCCGTGTGCAGAGCCACGAGAATCTGCCGGTTCTGTTCAGGGTTCCGGAAAATCCACCACAGCAAACCGGCCGTGATGAGGACTTGGATGACGGGCAGAAGAGTTTTTTTCATCGGGCAAATGTTTTGGTCCATTTTTCCAGGGCGGAGCGGATCTCCTCCACCGGCGTGCGCGGAGAGAGTTCAAATACCATGACGCAGGATTTTGGGAAGAGAGGAAGAAGGTTTGCGAAGCCAATCTCCCCGGTGAATGGCGCGCAGTGGTCGCGAAACGGCCATTTGACGTCGTGGACATGGCAGCCGAGTGCGAGCGGCGCGGCGGCTTCCAGCCATTGCCGATGGTCGATCAGCCCGAGGTTGTGTTTGATCTGGGCGTGGCCGAAATCATGCCAGTAACCGGCGTGCACGGAATCCAGTCGGCGTAGAAACGTGACCAGTTCGCGCTCGGTCGGGACCGCCTCGTAGTATTCGCGGTTTTCGATTCCGATCCGGATCCCTTTCGTGCCCGCGTAATCGACAACCTCGGTCAGGCATTCCAGGACCCGCTGCAGATAGACCTCCGCGATGCGCTCGCGCTTTTGCACGGCCGCGAGCTTTCGGCGAACGTATTCCCGGCTCAGAAAACTTCCCTCTGTCACCAGCTCGCGGAGCCCGGCTGTGACATCCAGCGAGCGGATCCGCCCGCAGTGGACGACCACGAAGGGGGCGTTCAGCTTTTCCGCCCAGTCAATCGTCGTGCGGGTCAGGCGGATGGCGCGCTCGCGGTCGGCGGGTCGGTGTGAGGTGAACTCGTAGCAGTCGGGATCGTCGGCGCGGATCTCCACCGGCGAAGGCAGGAAGTTGTGGACGCTACCGATGGAAAACCGGTGTTTTTTTCGCGCCTCCAGAACCCCCTCGAACAACGTGGCAGGCATCCCGTGGCCGAGTTCGACACGATCGAAGCCGAGGGCGAGGATTTCCTCGACCATGGCTACCCCGTTTTTGTGACGGTGGGAATTCCAGCACGTGGAGAGGGCGGGAGTCATCTCGCCCACGTGATCAAACGCAGTTCGTGGTCCTGCGTGAGGTGCGGGTGAGTCGGGATCACCCGTATGTTCAGCCCGTAGCTCCCGCTTTCGCTCGCCGGGATATGGCCCGAGAACAGGTATTTCCCTCCGTCGAGTTTCTTTTCCATCGAGAGGTCGGTAAACGATGCGTCCGTGATCCGGTTTTTTTCCACCAGTCCGTAGTAGGCCTGGACGTGGACGTTTCCCGGGTTCACTGGGCCGAGGTGGACGTGCGCGTTCACGGTCATCTGCTCTCCGACATAAAAGATTTCCCTCGCCGTCTTGCCATCCGGGATTTCATAGGCGACCTCGTAATCGAGGACGCGGACCTGGGGCCATTGAGCCCGGATTTCCGTCTTCCAATTGCTGAGGGCGACGGCGTTGGCGCAATGGTTCGCGCTGAGAGCGGCAAAGGCGGCCGCCGAGGGCTCGTAGAGGCGCTCGTTGTATTCCGACACCATGCGGTGGGTGTTGAAGACCGGGACGATCGTCCGCAGGGATTCCCGCATGAGCTGGATCCATGCGAGAGGAAGGAGGCCGTCCGGCTTGGCGTAGTAGAGCGGGATGATCTGGTTTTCGAGCACGTGAAACAGGCTCTGGATATCCACCTGATCCTGGAGCGCCTCGGAGCCAGCCGTGATATCCGGACCGATCGCCCAGCCATTTTTGCCGTTCCAGCTTTCCAGCCACCACCCGTCGAGCACGCTGAAATTGAGGCCGCCATTGGGGGGGAGTTTCATCCCGCTGGTGCCGCTGGCCTCGAGCGGACGGAGCGGGTTGTTCAGCCACAAATCCACCCCTTGGCAGAGGCGCCTTCCGACATTCGTGTCGTAGTCCTCGACAAAAACGATCCGGTCCTGGAAACGGGGATCGCGCGAATGCTGGTAAACCTCTTGGATCAGTTTCTTGCCGCCGTCGTCGGCCGGGTGTGATTTACCGGCGAAAACAAATTGGACCGGACGTTCGTGGTTCGTGACCAATTTGATCAGGCGGTCCAGATCGCGGAACAGGAGGGTTCCCCGTTTGTAGGTGGCGAACCGCCTTGCGAAGCCGATGGTCAGGACCTCGCTGTTCAACAGCCTGTTGGCGTGCCGGACCTGTTCCGGTGGTTCGCCGTTGCGGAGCCGCTGGGCGTGGATCCGCTCTCGTAAAAAGTCGATGGTGCGCTGTTTCAGGAGCTGGTGGAGGTTCCAGAGGACATCGTCGGGAATGTCGATGACCCCGCGCCAGAAATCCACATTGGTCAACTGGTCCTCCCAGTCTTTTCCCAGATATTTATCGTAGAGGTCGTGGAATTCCCCGGCAGCCCAGGTTTTGATATGGACCCCGTTCGTGATGCTCGTGACCGGAACCTCTTTTTCGGGCACGTCTTTCCAGACATCTTTCCAGAGGCCGCGGCTGACTTCTCCGTGCAGCTTGCTCACGCCGTTTGCAAACCGGCTGGTCCGCAGGGCGAGGACCGTCATGCTGAATGTGTTCTCGGGGTTGACGGTCGCCTGGCCGAGCGAAAAAAGGCGGTCGAACGTGATCCCAACCTGCTGCGGGTAATTCGCGAAGTATTTTGCCATGAGGGCGTGGGAGAACGCGTCGTTCCCCGCGGGAACTGGCGTGTGGGTGGTGAAGATGCTCGATGCCGCGACGACCTGAAGAGCAGAGCTGAAATCGAGGCTCTCGTTCCGGACGTATTCGCGCATGCGTTCCAGGACGAGAAAAGCCGAGTGCCCCTCGTTCATATGGAAAACCTGGGGCTGGATCCCCATGGCGCGAAGGGCGCGGCAGCCGCCCATGCCCAGGACGATTTCCTGCCTGATGCGGAACTCGTGATCGCCGCCATAGAGCTGCGCGGTGATGAGCTGGTCTTCGGGAGCGTTCTCCGGAAGCATCGTGTCCAAGAGGTAGAGATTGATCCTGCCGACCGCGAGCCGCCACACTTTCGCGCGCACTTCCCGGTCGGGGAAGGAAACCGAGACCTTAAGGGGAATCCCGTCGACCTTGACCTCCTGGACCGGAAGATGGTGGAAGTTCTGATTCAAGCTCACGGCTTCCTGCCATCCATCTTTGTTGATCTGCTGTTTGAAATACCCGTCGCGGTAGAGGAGGCCGACCGCTACGAAATTCAGGTCGAGATCGGAAGCAGATTTGCAGTGATCCCCGGAGAGAATCCCGAGCCCTCCCGAGTAATTTGGAAACGACTCGTGGAACCCGTATTCCGCGGAAAAGTAGGCCACGGGATGTTGGAGCGGAGTTGTCTCGCAGCGCAGCTTCCCGTAGGTGTCCTTCCTCGCCATATAGGCTTGGAACCTGGCATAGACCGAGTGGAGGTCCTTGAGAAAATGCTCGTCATCGGCCACCTCGGTCAGCCGGGCCTGACGGCATGTCTGGAGCATTCTCAGCGGGTTGTGGTTCGTGGCATCCCAGAGCGGAATATCCAGAAACCGGAACAGGCGCCTCGCCGAGGGCTCCCATGTCCACCAGAGGTTATAGACCATTTCCCGGAGAGGCTCGAGCTCGGTCGGGAGTTTGGGAATGACGTTGAAGGTTAGGATCGGTTCCATAATCGAAACTATCTACCATCGGCCCGGGAATTGGGCGAGAAAGGATTGCGGGCGCGGGATACCCTCCGCGGCAACCGCCACCCGGCACGAAATGCTGGTCGGGGGGAGGGGATTACGTGTAAACTGCGACCTGATGACTGCACCCGAGGTCCGAGAAGGAAAAACTCCAAGGAGCCACGGTAAGGCCAAACGAACTTCCCGCGTCAAACGGTTTGCGCGCTTTGTCATGCGCGGAGGCCGCCGCCGGCCTGCGGCCGCCGGCCGCCTGACCTCACGGCCCAAGCTTCTCCTTTTCGATTTCGACGGCACCGTTGCGGACACCTTCCAAAGCGGGCTGGAGATCCTCAACCTCATGGCTCCGGAGTTCCGGTTCCGCCGCCTCGAGGATGCCGATGTGCCCCGCGCCCGCGACATGCGGACTCGCGAGATCATGAAGTTCCTGGGGATCCCGGCCACCCGCCTTCCGAAGATTTCACAGCGAGGGAAGGAAGAACTCAACAAGCGGATGCATCAAATCCAGCCGTTTGCGGGAATGGCGGGTATTGTCCGGGACCTGCACGCCGACAGGTTCCAGCTCGGGATCCTGACCTCGAACTCGGAGGAAAATGTTGCCGTATTTTTGAAGAAATTCGACATCGATCTTTTTGACTTCGTCCACACGTCGTCCAAGCTTACGGGAAAAGCGCGGGTGATCCGGCGGATTCTCAAGGAGCACAAATTAAAACCTCGCCAGGTGCTGCTGGTCGGAGACGAGGTCCGCGATATCGAGGCGGCCCAGGAGACCGGAATTCACGTCGCTGCCGTCACGTGGGGATACAACAGCCGGAAAGCGATCTGCGCTTTGAACCCGGATCACCTGATCGAGTCGCCGGAGGAACTCAGGGAGCTGGTTTGCGGTCTTCCGGCCTGAAATCCTGGGCTTCGAAAAGGATGTGAGGGATCACGCCGCGATCCGGCGAATTCCACGGAAATATTTTTGCAACCGATCCGCGATTAGCGGGTTGAATTGTCGCCATGAGTATTTTGCAAAAGGCTGCTTTTCGTTCTCTGATGCCAGCGGTTTTTCTCCTGCTAGCGCTCCCAGCCCGTGCGGAGGACGGGCACGGGAAAAAAGAGAAGTCGGCCCCACCTTCCAAACCGAACATCATCCTGATTTATTCGGACGATGTCGGGATCGGCGCGGTGGGCTGCACGGGCGGCCCGTTCAAAACGCCCAACATCGATTCCCTGGCCAAGGGCGGCATGCTTTTTCAAAACTGTTATTCGACTCCGCTGTGCGGGCCGTCGCGCTGCCAGACGCTGACCGGGCGGTATCCGTTTCGCACCGGGCTGATCAGCAATCAAAGCGCCAGCGCCATCCAGCCCGATCGGGAGGTGATGATCCCGACCGTGCTGAAAATGGCTGGCTATGCGACCGCGTGTTCCGGCAAGTGGGGGCAGATGTCGCTGGGCCCGATCGAGTGGGGGTTCGACGAATCGATGATTTTTAGCAACGGCCGCGGCGGGCGCTACTGGCTCGACAAGGCGAACGGAACCTACCTGCTCAACGGCAAGCCAACCGCCGCTCCCGGCAAGTATTTTCCAGACCTCTCGCACGATTTTGTCGTCGATTTCATCGAGAGGCACAAGGACGGTCCGTTCTTTGTTTACTACCCGATGTCGCACGCACATGCCCCGATCCTGCCCACTCCCGACAGCAAGCCGGGCGCCGACAAGACCCGACTTTACGCCGACAATATCGAATACATGGACAAACTCGTCGGGCGGCTCATGGACGAGTTGGACCGGCTGCATCTGCGGGAGAAGACGCTGGTGATTTTCACCGGCGACAACGGCACGGCACGCATGGGAATCGATGCCGGGTCAACGGTCAACGGCCGTCCGATCAGCGGGCAGAAAGGCACGATGCTCGAAGGGGGTAGCCGGGTCCCGCTGGTGGCCAACTGGCCGGGCACCACTCCGGCCGGAACGGTCAACCGCGATCTCGTGGATTTCAGCGACTTTTTTGCCACGTTCGCCGCGCTGGCGGGGGCGCCGCTTCCCGAGGGAGTCGTGCTGGACAGCCACAGCTTCGCCCCGCAGATCGAGGGCGAAAAGGGTCAGTCGCGCGATTGGGTCTATGTCGAGCTCAACGGGAAGTCCTACGTGCGCGACGCCCGGTTCAAACTGACCAACAAAGGAGAGATGTTCGACCTCTCCGAGGCACCGTTTGTCGAGAAGCCGGTCGGCTTGGATACCACCGACGAGGCGGCCATCTCATCGCGCACACGGCTTCAAAAAATCCTCGTCGAGCACCCGGCGGCATCTGGCAAGGACAAAAAGGACAAAAAGGACAAAAAGAAAAAGCGTTTGAAGCAGGCGGCCCCATAGAAAATCGCTTGCGTTGAGGGAGCGAGAGAGATCAGATGGCGAAAAGGAAACGTGAAAATGCGCGAGCTTTTTTCAGTCGTTCTGGCGGGGTTCGTCTTCACTGCGGCTGTCTCGGCCCAGACTCCGGTGAGCCTGCTCGATGGCAAACTCACATTTGTCCTGCCTGCAAACTTCAAAAAGACGTCGGTCAGCGGACCGGTGCTTGCAGCATACGGAGCCGCGGACGGAGATGAATGGATGCAGGTTTCCCTGGCTGGCAAACCGCTTCCCGACGGCGGCCTAGAGGCATGGATGGACAGAAAGAAAGCCGCCTATACTAAAGGCATGTCGCCGGAAATCCGCCCGCACATGCGCTGGCTCGATCATAAAATCCTGACGCGGGATGGCGTGAAATGGGCTGACCTTCGGTTCGACTGTGTTCCGGACGGGCCGGATGGAAAAAGCCGCGCCATTCTTTACACGCGATTTCTCGCGACCACCCTGGATGGCAAGCTTTTGGAATTTGTGTTCAGCAGCAATCTCACCGCCAACGCCAAACGCAAGGCCGCGCTCGATCAGATTGCGGATTCCGTGAAGCTGTCGGCAGGAAATTGATTTCCTTCGGGATGGAAACAACCTGGCAGATCAAGTCGAGTTCGCAAAAGGGGTTCATCGTGGCGGTGGGCTCGCTGCTGGTGGGGTTGCTGTTCCTCTGGCTGACGTGGCGCGTCCCCGCGCAGGATTCCAACACCACGGCCGCCATGTGGTTGGGCGTCCTTCTGGTCGGAGTCGGGCTGTCCGCGATCATTTTGGACGAGGAGATTGTGACCACAGTCGATCCGGGGCAGCGGTGTCTGCGGATGGATTGCCGGCGGCGCTGGGGGAGCGTGAGCGTGACAGTGCCGTTCGAGGAAGTGGAGTCGGTGAGCGTCGCGCGGGTGGGCTCTCGCCGCGATGGTAACCCGTCCTTCTGGTTGCAGATCCATCGCCAGGGCGGGAAGGTTTTTTCCACGGGATGGTGGTCCATGAGCGAAGCGGAGACCCTTCGGCTTGCCGAAAGACTGTCGAACGAGATCGGTTGCGAGCGCCGGGGCGGAATACCGTTGAGTCCGGCGTCGGCAGGACGTATTGCCGCTGCGGCGATCGGGGCAGTGGTCCTCTATGCCGCGTGGTTCCGCTTCAGCATCGGCCCGTGGTGTCCGGGCATGTGGTTCGGCACCGCTCCGCCATTTTTTATTTTGACGGGGTTTGCGCTGCTGCTCGGGTTGTTTCGCCGGTTTTGGGTTTGACCCGAAAGAGCATGAACGCTGCCAAAAAAATGTGGCGGCATGAAACCGCGTCTGCTGATATTTCCTCTTCACTACGACCATGCTCGCCAAGAATCGCTTCCCCGATTTTGTTGCCCGGCGATTCGCCGTCGTCTTTGTCCCGCTCTGCTTTGTTCTGCTGGCAGGAGAAGGGGTGGTCGTCGGAGCCGACGATTCCCGCCGCCCTTGGGATGGCCAGCCTGGATTCTGCCGTATTTCCGGAACGACTTCCCCGGAAGGGCGCTACGTTTTTATCTGGGAACCTGCGGGGCTTTCACCGGAAATCCGCGCCACGCTCACGGAATGGGCGCCGGACCTGGATATCAACTGCGAGAAAACCAGTTTTGAGGATTTCCTATACGACAACACCCGCAGGCGTGTGGTCGCCGACTTGTCG
>Ga0194054_10000070_pt1 | contig 48519 bp, 32 predicted proteins | sample SepL2210m_MetaG_FD_163628 | JGI IMG/M metagenome (GOLD analysis project Ga0194054, IMG submission 163628) | Anoxic zone freshwater microbial communities from boreal shield lake in IISD Experimental Lakes Area, Ontario, Canada - Sep2016-L227-10m | ecosystem: Environmental > Aquatic > Freshwater... | reverse complement strand
GTAGACCGATAAATCGCATCAAAGGAATTAGTGGGTTGGAGGATCTTTGAAACCGTGTTGGAGGGTTTGAGGTGAGGTTGTTGGGGTGGCAGGGTGATTGTCGTGGATGACAAAGATGAATTCGTGGTGGTACGGAACACTAACTTGGCCGGGGGGGAGGGCGGTGGAACGCGTGTGGCCAGCCAGGTGAGAAATGCGATGACGGTGATGAGGCCGACGGCTAATATTCCGAAGAAGGCCCGTGAGGGATTCGCTGCTGGTGCGGTTGTCGGAGTCTTGGTCCTGATCGGGTTCCGGCTTGCTCTCTGGATGACAATTTTCTTCGAAATGGGCGGAATCAGGGACGGCTCCAGTTGGATGAGCACCGAATGGCTCGCCATGTGGACAGGCTGGGGAATAGGCTGATCTTTTTGAAGGCTGGCGAGCTGGCTTAGGAAAGTAGACCAGTCCTGGGGGCGATCTGAGGGATCGTGGGCTAATGTTGATTTTAAAAATTCCACGACGGCTGTGGGAAGATCAGGTCTTAAGGTACGGGGATCGGGTAGTGAAGAGCTGGCTTGGGCCTCTTGGATTTGTTGAGGATTCAGTCCGCAGAATGGTGCGGTACCTGTCAGCATGTTGTAGAGGGTCGCACCTAGGGCGTACATGTCACTGCGGCAATCCAGATGAGTGGAGCCGTTCAGTATCTCGGGGCTCAAGAACCCTGGCATGCCTGCCATTAACGTATCCAAGGGGAAGGAGGGGGGCTGATCTTTTACGAGTGGGGATAGAATCGTGTTGAATAACTGCACGGTTTTGTCTGGTGCAATCCAGATGCGGCGGGGTGAAAGGTGCCCGTAAATTAATCCATGTTGAGTCCAAAGCCATTCCAGAACCTGTCCGATAAGAGTGGCTAAATGTAGAGCAGGCTTGAGCTCCAGTGCCCCGCCTTCCCACATCCGGTATTCCAGGGATTTGTTTTTGATTCGTTGCCATGCGACGAAATATATTCCTTCACTGGTTCGGCCAGCATCCAGAATACTGATCAGGTTCGGATGCCTGATCTTCATGTACCGGTTCATGTCATTCAGGAAAAGGGCGGAGGGTTCACCGCTTTCGGCAAAGGGGGCATGGAGTATCTGCAATTCCATTTTTCGATGGGTCTGGATATGTTCAGCTGCGTAGATTTCACGGGGGCCATCGACTTCTACCCGTGACGAGATACGATAGCCTGAAATTTCAGACCGGTTCGTCAACCTGGCATCGGGAATGGCAATGAAAACATTACAAATAGAGCACTGAAGCCGCTTCTGGAACAGGCCCGTCTGTTCCAAATTCTGGATTTCGCGGTCTGAGACGTCCATCTCCGCCCCGCAGTTACTGCACATGTAATGTAAACGCATGGATGCTTCCTTTTGTAAGAAGAGCCGGTCCCGTTAGGGATCGGCTCTCGGCGTAATTCTGTTTCCATCGCCAGAAGTGAGGCCATGGAGTAGTCTGATTATCACACTTTTCCGTTGAAGGAAGCGGCGTGGGCCTCACGCTGTGCTAGTTCAAGGTCGAATTCAGTCATGAGTCGGGCCAGTTCTTTAAAGGTAATTTTTGGTTTCCACCCGAGTGTTTTCATGGCCTTACCCGGATCACCCAGCAAATAATCCACTTCAGCCGGGCGGTAGAAGCGGGGGTCAATTTTAACAAAGTCCTGCCAGTTGAGGTTAAGGTGGCCAAAGACCTCGTTCAGAAATGCCCTGACGCTATAGGATTCGCCTGTTGCAACAACGTAATCGTCTGGTCTTTCTTGCTGCAGCATCAACCACATGGCCTCCACGTAATCGCGGGCATGGCCCCAGTCGCGCTTGGCATCCAGATTCCCGAGTGCCAGATTTTTTTGCAGTCCAACCTTGATCCGGCCTGCCGCCCGGGTGATCTTGCGGGTAACGAAGTTCTCGCCGCGTCGCTCGCTCTCGTGGTTGAACAAAATGCCATTGCTGGCGTGCATGTCATACGATTCCCGATAGTTGACCGTTTGCCAGAAACCAGCCACTTTTGCCACGGCATAGGGACTACGCGGGTGGAACGGAGTGGCTTCACTTTGGGGCGGCTTAGCGGCCCCAAACATTTCAGAAGAGGAAGCCTGATAGAATCGGACTTTTGAGCCTGTAGCGTTGTTGTAGTCGCGAATCGCCTCCAAAACCCTCAACACGCCCAGTCCTGTGACGTCCGCTGTATATTCCGGTTGATCGAAAGAAATTCGGACGTGGGATTGGGCCGCAAGGTTATAAACCTCGTCAGGCTGAACCTTGGTCATGACATGACGGAGCGAGGAGCTATCCGCAAGATCCCCGTATTCAAGGTGTAGTTTGAGATTTCTGTCGAGGAGATGGTCAATACGTGTTCGACTGATCGAACTGGACCGACGGACAATGCCGGTGACCTCGTATCCCTTCTGCAAAAGTAATTCTGCCAGATAGGAGCCATCCTGCCCTGTGATACCCGTAATTAACGCTTTTTTGACATTACTCATATACATTCCCTTGTTCGCAAAGTTCGCCAACAATAAAGGGAAATCGGGTATAAGAAAAGCGCAAATTAAGGTTTTATAGGCGTAACCTCATAGCTGTCATTGATCCGCTCCTTTTTGAGAGCGGCCTCGAATTCAGCTTTAGGGCAACGCATGATCACATAGACATCATAAAAGCGTAAAGCCGTGTCACCGTACCAGGTTCGAGCCCAGAGGCTTGGACCATACTGCCAGACCGTGTAACAGATCAGGGCCTGATCAACGTCGTGAAGTCGGATTTGTGTAGTATGTGTGGCTTGAGGAGTGAGCGTGGTTTTTGATTCAACTTTGCCTGTTGTTTGAACGGCTTTATGTGAATTGTCAATAACCTGAGGCACATTTGGCATGCCGGTTTGTGTCGAACTGTACTTGTCACTGCGACTTGTACGGTAGACATCGTCTGCCGTCACCCCGGCCCGTTCTGCAAGTTTACGAATAGCGTCATGACGTGCATCATTGATGCCTTCTTCCAGGACGAGGGTATAAGTGGATATACCACTTGCATAGATAAAGTTGGTAGGATCGCAGTTTGCCGCAAGAGAGGTGTCAGCGACCCATTTAGGGGGAGAGACATTGCCTTCAATAACTTTCAGAGAACTGCACCCTGTCCCCAAACAGGCGAACAGCGTTATGGTGAACACATAAATAACTTTCATCAGGAATCCTTTCGTTATTTCAAAAGACTTTTCCAGCCCCTGCTGTTTTTCGGCGGGTCTGCCAGATTGCTGTCTGACCAGCCCTTTTCCCACATTCCCGCGGAGTCAGCACTTAAAGCTGCCTTACGGCGGGCTGACTCAGTTTCAATTTCTTCCGGCGAGTCGAGAACATAAGGGGTGATGAATACCACAATCTCGGAGCGTTTACCGGTATCACTGGCTGCACCAAAAAGAAAACCGATGAAAGGAAGTTTGTTGAGGAAGGGTATGCCGTTCTTGTTCTCAGTATTATGATTTTTAACCAGTCCTCCGAGAATAATTGTTTCACCATTTCGGACAGAGACTGAGGCGGTCATTTCGCGTGAGGAGACTATCGGCCAATCATTTTTACCACTGCTGTCGACGATGGTTTTATAACTAGAAATATCCTCGATCTTTTGGGCGATTTCCATCACAACGAACTTTTTGGCGTTGATACGGGGGGTGACTACCAAGCTTAACCCGACTTTCCTGGCTTCAACATTGGGGACGGATTGTTGTGAGGTTGCCCCGTAAGACCCGACGTAACTGACGCCTTTGTAAAAATAATCTTCATCAGAAACTTCAATTTTAGCTTCCTTGTTATCGGTGGTGAGGATGATGGGTGAGGCGATGATTTTTGAGCGATTATCGCTTTGCGACATTTTGATCACCGCGTCAAGATTGAGTCCGAACTGGGTGAAATAGTAAGTAAGTCCGCCAGCGCCTCCAATACCTGCCGATGAGTTGATGGTTGTGGCGTTTATGGGAGTGCCTTTCCCGCCACCGCCAGCGCCAGCAAATCCGAATTCTGCATTCCGCCCGCCATTGCGACCATTATAGGCAATCATGGAGCGTTGAACCCAGTCCACGCCGCGTTCCAGATTCTTGTCCAATGATACTTGCATGATAACGGCTTCGATCAGCACCTGCGAGAGCATGACATCCATCCCCTTCAGAATGTCTTTCAGTGCCGCCATATCGGCTTTGCTGGCCATGAGAATCAAGCCGTTGATCCGTGTATCGGCGAGAATTTTGATATTTTCTGCCGAAAGTTGACCGACCTTGGTCTTGCCCTCGGGGCCTTTGGCACTGGCTAGTTGCCGCTGCTGGTCAATAAATTCCTGTAGCTGATAACTGCGAGGCTCTTCGCGGGCGGCGGCTGTCGTTGTTGAGCCGGGGGTGCCATCGGTGCGAGCCGCCGTACTGCTGGTGGCACTTGTCTTTTTCGGAGTGGAAGATTTTGAGGTTGTGCTAGCGGCTGCCCCGATCAAGGCGTTCAGCATGGACGCTACTTCCTCGGCATCAGCATACTCAAGGCGTATGACCTCGATGGTCACGTCCGGGGCGGTTCCCACATCCAGCGCGGACACAACCTGCTCGAAAAATTTCATATTTTCCTCGCGGGTAATAATAATCAGGGAGCCTGTCCGGTCATCGGCGATGACTTTAACATTGCCCCTGATCATCCGGTCGTCGCTTGAGTCACTTCCCTCTGTGGCGTCAGTAGTTTTCGGGGTTCCGGTGGGAATCATGTTGCGGGCTCGGATCACGCCGGGAATGGTCACGGGGGTGGTGTCAACTCCGGGCGCGCCTGAGGTGTTTAAACGACGGACGGTAGGCTGCTTTTCCTTATCTTTCTGGTCCGCAATGATTTCTTCCAGTTTTGTTTTGATATCCGAAGGTTTGGAGTTGCGCATTTGCAGGATGTGTATGGACTCTTTGATGTCCAGCGGCTGATCAATACGGGCCAGGATGTCTTTGATGCGATTGAGATTAACGGATGTATCCGCGATCAGAAGGCTGTTAATTCGTTCCAAAGGAAGGATTTTTCCATAGGCATGGATGAGGCCGGCAATGGCCTTTTGTGCTTCAGCCGGGTCAATAAACTTCAGGGGAACGACTTCACTGACGAGTTCATCGGTTTCAGGATGAATCACCTGGTCGGCTTGATTGGTCTGGATTTGAAGTCCCTCTTGAGGGGCTGCAGTGATGGGGACAGCCTTAACGAACTTATCGCCTTGATTGATCAAAGCGATGTTATTCATGGCCAAAACGGCCTTGATGGCTTGAATCGCCTCGGGAACAGTCAGGGGGGTTTGACTGCGCAGGGTGATGATGGCGTTGACGTTAGGGGCCTGCAGCAGGGTGCGGTCGGTCAATTCTGAGCAATAGTATTGCAGGATCGAGTCCAGAGGTGCCTGATTAAACTTTAGCTCAACTGTCCGATTGGTATCTGCTTTGGTTTCAGCAGGGGCGCGTGTAATGGCTGGAGGCGAAGCTGGACGAACGGTAGGGGGGAATCCCTGCGCCTGGGCGGGGTATAGCTGGAAGAGGGATCCGGCCAGCGCCAGTATCCCGAAAAGACTTCTCATTGTGCACTGGAAAGACGTCATTTTATAGCCTTTGAGTTCGGTTATTCTTTTTCGCCACCGGCGGTGAGGACTCTGGAGTACGAGCAGTAAACCGTGAATCCCCCTCGCAATACCAATTTCTCATTTGGTGCAATGCTTAATTGACTGATGTCTAAAATAACATCTTCCTTTTGCAGATCAAAGAGGAAACGGGTTAGAGACGCCAGTTTTCCCTCCCATTTGCAGTTGATCGCCACTTCGTACATGCTGCCTTTGAGCGTCTCCTTTTCGGCGTCACGGCTGATCAGATTCAAATTATTCGCCTTGGCGAGACGCTCAATGAGAATCTGGAGATCTGTGCTGACGTCTTTCCCTTGCGGATGGGTGGGCAATCTCTTTTTCAGACTCTTGAGTTGGGTCTCCCACTTTGGGGCCTGGGAGATCAGGTATTTTTGTTTTTCTACCTCGCGTGTGAGTGTGGCTTTCTTTTCTGATAATACCTTCCACTCCTTAAGTTGGGGATCAACCAGAAAGAAGGTGAGCCCAGCCAGGGCCACGATGCCCGTTACCCATACAAGTACCATTTCCCGGGGTGAAATTTTCATGGCTGTTCACCTCCCGGCAAGGTGCAGACGATTTTGAATTCCTCTTTGCCATCTTTGGTGCGGCGGGTACGTGATAATTCCGAGGCGATAAAGAGCTTGGAACGTTCTAGATCCTTTTTGAAATCAGCAATCTGTGCATATTCCTCTGCCTCACCACTCATCTCGAGATTCTTGTTCTTGTGGTAATTAAAGGATTTCAGCGTGATTCCCTGGGGGAGTCGGTCACTGATTTCACGCAGACATTCCAGTCCGGAGAAGGAACGATCCATGTATTTGGTCAACCCCTGAGTCCGCTCCCGTACGGCTTTCACTTTTTCCGCCGGCCCTTTGAGTTCTGTCAGTTCACGGGTGAGTGAATCGATGCTGCTTTTTTGGAATTGAATACTCCCGAAAAGGGCTAGCATTCCTGTGAGCCAGAGGGACGCCGCGACAATGGAAATGATGATCACCCGTCGCTTTGTTCGCAAGGCCGTTTCCGTTTGCAGCCAGGCGATGGGCGCCAAATCCATTCTTCCGGAAGTTCTGGTTTCAGTTCGGCGGAGCAAGCCCTCAGCGAGCGAGGGAAGAGCATCAAGGGCTTCGGGGTGCGCCGTGATTTGGAACTGATCAGCGAAAACTTTGATGAGGCCCGTTGGACTTTCGCCCCTGTGCCAGACGGAAAAGGAGACCGGATGAACTCCGTCGTGATTCAAATCCAGGGACGAGAGTGTTAATGCGGTTTCCCTGGCGATCTCTTCATCTGCTTCAGCGGCGGGTATCTCGTCCATGCCACTTAAAGAGCGCATGGCAATAGGAATTCCGGCAGAGGCGATGATGATATCGCAAGATGAGTCTTCCAGAATAATGGAAACCTGAAGGCCGGTTTGTTGGACTTTGCCAGCATCCTGAATCAATTTCCACCAGCCTAGAAGGTTGATATCCACCCATTTGGGTTCGATGCCGGCAGCCCGCAAGGCACCCGCCAGAAGATTGATGGTATCGGTGCGGATCGCACTTAACAGAAGTCGGCAACGCCCGTCCTGTTCTGAAAGGATTTCGTGAGAAATGGCTGATTCCTCGATGGGGAACGGGGAAAACTTATCGATTTGAAGTTCAGCCATGCTTTTGATTTCTTCAGGACTGCCGGAGGGGAGTTCCGCGATCCTCAGCAAGACCCACGAGGCCGGAATTCCGATGCTGACCGGAGCGGGTACACGACCGCATTTGGTGCGGATCTCATCAATCAGCCGATCTCGGTCGGTTTGGAGAGCCGTTATCAGATCTTTTTGCTTCTCGCCAAGATCCAATTCGACAGAACGAGACGGGCTTGAGGAGTTCTTTTCACCTACTTTATGCAGAACAGCCCACTCCAATGAGTGGGACCGCACAGCTAAACTTGTAAGAACTTTAACAGCCATAATCTTTACTTATTTGCGTATTTGAGCCGTTCCGTTACCTGATGCGGTTACTCCAAGCGTGGAGGTCATCCGGTATTCAACCCCATGAACCACTCCCGATGAACGCACTCTAAGCACGGAGGAGGCGGTTCCTCCCAGCGCTTTCAGGCGCTGTTGCTCTTCAGCCGTGAGTCTGTTGAGCTCGGGAACCCGGCTAAACAAGTTGTTCACGTCTGTATAGAAGTAATCTTCACTTATTTGCGCGCCCCCTGTCAAACCTTGTCTGCCGCCCTTTTCCCGTTCGGCAATAATGGCATCCGCCAGTGTGCTATCAATGCCGGGGAGGGTCATGAGTACACGTTTTGAGGCGGCATTGATATTGACAGTTTCCCCGGCTTCCGGGCTGACAGTCAGCAGGTCAGCGATGCCGGTCATTGGGGCACTGTTGGTATCCCCGTCTTCGGCATAGCCTCCGTAAAGGATGGCATGGCTCCATCCTTTGATAAGGAGCAGTTCTTCTATTGTGTCCAGATTTACCATTTTGTCAGGTGTCATGACTTTTGAGGTTTTACTGGAAACAGTTGCCTTATGCCCCCTTGCCTTATAGGGGGGATCAAGTCGGGCATAATAGTCATCAGTTTCTGCCCCATCCGTGCTGCGATCATCATCAGGATCTCTCCAGTCGTAAAGGCAGTCGATCAGTTCCTTTCTTAGATTAATATCATCCGGCACACCGCCAACCGTAAAGATGGCATCCCAATCCTCATCATCTTTTATAGCGTTAAGGTTTCTGAGTGCGGGTTCAGGAAGGATATCGAGAATAAAGGTTCCCTCCCCAAGCTTTACCGTCAATCCCATAATGGCGTAGCCTTGGCGTAACCGTTTGGCTGAGTCATACCAATATTTCCCCTTCATTTCGTCGCTATCCCCTTTGCCTTTGACCTCCTGACTATGTATGAAAAGCGCCTGGGCGTATTCCAGACCTGCCTTGGAGAGATATTCGGCTTTCAGTCGTTTGCGCAGGTGGGACACGATTTTCGCTTCGACATGCATGTCAAAGGCAAATCCCCCGATCAGAACTGAGAGGAGGGCGACGACCCACAGGACGATGATCAATGCGGAACCGCGCTTCATCGTATTCCCTCCTTGGCGATGGGGATTTCCACCAGGCGGCGCATTTCAAGCGGCGGTTTTCCCTCTTCCAGTGGTTGCAGATACAGCGTGATCTCGACAAAGCGGGGGAGATGGTTGGTGAGGTCTCCCCCCAAATTGCATTTGCCCTCCCATTCATCCAGCCACTCGATCTTTTCGGATTCGAAGTCATTGGTCGCCACGCGGATGCCGAGGCCGGTAATTCGGTCTGAAAGCACTTCCGGTTCAAGGGTGTCGGGCTCAAAGTCGTCCGGCTGAAGATACTCGTCACCCCAAGCCGTATAGGCCGCACCACGATTGCCATTTTTATCCTGCCCGATAAAAAACCGGACATGGTGGAACGTTTTGGCCATATAGGAATTAACGCCTACCAGATCCGACCCTTCCTTGACCCACGAAATGCTGTCGGATGACGCATTCCCGCTGCCACTCTTTTTGAGGATCAATCCATCATCCCCCCCGCGGTAACGGGCTGACCGCAAGGCGCTCACCAGTTGCTCAATGACAAAGTCGCCGGCATGGAGATCTTTGCTGAGTGCTGTGCCCCGCTGCCAGGCTTTACTGACGGAGGAGAGGAGCATGAAACACGCCCCACATACCAGAGTCATGATGGAAAGGGCTACTAGAAGCTCAATCAGGGTGAAACCATTTTGGAGTGCGGCGGCTTGACGCCGCTTTTCTTCGGTGCGGCTTGACGCACCGTTTTGGGTGTTGCAGCCCGTCAAGCCTGGCGGCTGGAAAGCGGCGTCAAGCCGCCGCACTCCAAATGAGAAAACTATGGATGATCCCAAATTCATGTTTCACAACCCCAGATCATTTGTATAGTACAAGTACGAGGTCACTTCTTCGAAAGCCTGTCTCCCTTTAGCGGACCAGGTGACGCGGCTCTTCACGACAACCAGATCTTCTTTTTCGGCATCCCTTTCAGAAGTGCGTTGATAGGTGAAGTTGAGGGGAGGGTATTCGATGGGGCCCACATTCAGGTTCAGTGCCTTAAGTTCCTTTTCGTTTTTTTTCTGAACAACCAGAAGCGGATAATCAAGTTCTCCGATTTCCAGAATACGACGCGCCTCGTAGTAATTCTTTGCCGTGCTGACGACAGCAAGACAACGCGAGGTGGCGGTCATAAGCACCCCTGCCGAAATGGCCAGGATGGCGAGAGCCATCAGAATCTCGACAAGTGTCATGCCTGCTTTTGGGGATCTGGGCACGCCTCAATTTCCTTTCTGGGTGACTTTGATTGCCCCGACGGCATCCACGGTAACAAGCATACTGCTGCCGAATTCATCAACGACGCGTGCTTCGAAGGGAGTGCAACGGCCGTTGGATTGATAGACAATCGCTGCCGGTTCGCCTTTCATGCCGCTTTTCTTGCCGTCTACCGTAAAGGATTCAATCTGTACCGCATCTAGTTTGCGGGTAATACTGCTAAAAGGTACCGCTGTTTGAGGTTCCTGGGGGGCGTCAGGATCGGGGACAGGGGCCGACACCGGTACATTGTCTTCGGATTTGAAGATCTGATCTCCGGGAAGGGCGGGCGTAGCTGTCCGGAGGGGGGCGACACTCACCAGGTTGTTTTCCTTGTCGAGGGTCAGCTTCATTTCCTGATTTCGTAGAATGGCGCTGGTGCGTGCATAATTGGCGGCCATGACGACAGTCCGGGTTCCTACCCGCAGCCGGTTGCCCCGGATGGACTTCATGAGCGAGGGCATAGCCACAATTGTCATAATCCCCATAATGGCAAGCACCATCAGGATTTCCACAAGGGTAAAACCGGGGGAAGGTGAACGGCGCCTCCAGGGAATGGAAAGTGCAAGGTTCAATTAATTTGTAACGAACTCGCCATCAGGTTTACGGGCCTTGAGTTCATACGACTCGCCTTTGACAGCATAGACGAAATCATCACCCCAGGGGGTTTTGGGCATGCGGCCATCTTTCAAATAGGGGCCGTTCCAGTTGTACTCGCTGCCTTTAGTCAGAAGGCTTTGCAGGCTTGCGGGTAGCACCCCATTATCCACTTCATAGGTATCGATGGCCGTTCCTATGGCCTGTATGCTCGTGCGCGCCGCCGCGATTTGACTGCCGAGCATACGTCCTCTGATGCTGACAGTGGCCACGCCAGCGAGGATGCCTAAAATGGCGACTACAAGCAGAATTTCCACCAACGTGAAGCCGGAACGCCGATTATGATCTTTTGACTTTAACGATAGGACGGATGTAATTTTCTTTGTATTCATAATTTTCTCCTTTAGACCCCTAAACCACTGGTGATGTTAAAAACGGCCATGACGATACTGACAGCGATAAAGCCAACCAGCAGTGCGACGACCACGATCAATATCGGTTCCAGCGCCGTGGTAAACAGTTTAACATTTCTATTCAATTCGTTTTCGTAACGATGGGCAATATGTTTCAAGGCACTGGCCATATCCCCCGTTTGCTCTCCAATGGCCAGCATATCTGTCATGAGGGGGGGGAATACTTTCCCCGCCGCTAGTGGCCCGGAAATGGTGGTGCCGTCAGTAACCCGGTCGCGCGCATTCCTGATTTCGGCGGCGATAACCACGTTATCAACGGTTTTTTCAACGATAGTCAAAGCCTGCAGGGCCGGAACGCCGTTACTCAGGAGTGTACTCAACGTCCGGGCAAAATTGGCATAGGTACTGGCGGCGACAATGCCCTTGATAAAGGGGGCTTTCAATTGGATGCGGTGCCACCGTTGCTTCCCCTCCATCGTGTTCAGGTAGCGGTTCAGCAGGAAACTTCCGAGTATCGTTAAGCCAAGTACCAGCCAGCCGTACTTGAGCATGCCATTACTCAGGGAAATCAGCATGCGAGTAGGGAGGGGTAACGTACTTCCCATTTCAAGAAATATGGCGGAAAATTTCGGGATCACAAATACCATCGAGAAGATCATGGTACCAATTCCCATAACGAGAACTATGATTGGATAAACAAGGGCCATGACCACTTTTTCCTTCATATCCTGCATGCGTTCATAGTGCTCGACCAGCCGTAACATGATTTCAGCCAATGCGCCGCTGGCTTCACCAACCTTGACCATACTGACATAGAGCGAGGGAAATGATTTCGGATGTTTGGCCATGGAGTCAGAGAGGGTTGTTCCCTGGATGATCTGATCCCGGAGATCCCGGATAATGTCATCCGAGGAAGATCCCGTTTTTCGGTTGGCCAGGGTAGATAAGGCCTGGCCGAGATTCATGCCGGAAGCGAGTAGATCGCTAAGTTCCGTGGAGAAGACCAGGATTTCACGGGGCTTCATACGCGGGGTCTTGTTAAAACTAAAGCTGAACTTGGCGGCCGGGGCCGTGGACTTGGTGGCTTTGGGTTTATTAGGGGTGGTTACGGAGGTAATCGATACCGGGATCAATCCGGTTTTTTCGACTTGCCGCAGTGCGGCCAGTCGGTCATTGGCCTCAATGGAGCCTTCCACACGTTGTCCGGCTTTATCCTTGGCTATGTAGTTGAAAATCAATCGGCATCCTCCGAGACGCGAACCACTTCTTCCACGGTGGTAATACCTTCAAGCACCTTGATCCAGCCGTCATCGCGCAAAGTCTGCATCCCTTCCTCAACTGCCTTTTGTTTGATGGCGTTGGAGGAGGAGCGTTGCAGGATCAGATGCTCAATACCCTCAGAAATCGCAAGCAATTCATAAAGGCCGGTTCGCCCCCGGAATCCAGTCATTCGGCATTTTTCGCAGCCGACCGGCTCATGCATGCTCGCTGTGGCGATTTTATCCAAAGGAAATCCAAGACTTCCCAGCAGAACCATGTCTGGATTTTTGACCGGGCGCTTGCAGGCCGGGCAGAGTCGACGTACCAAACGTTGGGCAACGACTGCTTCCAGGGATGAAGCCACAAGAAAGGGTTCTACCCCCATATCGAGCAGTCGGGTAACCGCGCCGCCTGCATCGTTAGTATGCAGGGTACTGAACACCAAATGACCTGTCAGCGAGGCTCGAATGGCAATTTCGGCAGTTTCAAAGTCCCGGATTTCACCGATCATGATGATGTCCGGATCCTGACGCAGGATAGAGCGCAGGGCATTGGCGAAGGTCAGTCCGATTTCAGATTTGACGTTACACTGGTTGATGCCCGCCATTTCATATTCAATCGGATCCTCGACCGTAATAATGCGCTGATCAATGGTGTTGATCTCGTGCAGATAGGCATACAGAGAAGTTGATTTCCCCGACCCCGTTGGCCCGGTTACAAGAATGATACCATTGGGCTTTTCAATGATCTTCCGGATAATGGTTTCATCCCGTTCGCGGAGGCCCAACTGTCTGAGGCCAATGAATTCCTTGCCTCGCATAAGCAACCGCAAGCTGACGCTCTCGCCATAGGTGGTGGGCAAGGTGGATACACGGATGTCAATGTCCTCGCCCTGAATGCGCATGCCGATACGTCCGTCCTGCGGCAGGCGTTTTTCGGCAATATCCATATTGGCCATAACCTTGATACGCGAGATAATGGCGGCCTGAAAACGGGAGAGCTGCGCGGGAAGCGGTGTCTGATGTAATACCCCGTCAACCCGGTAGCGGATGCGTAACTGGGTTTCCATCGGCTCCATATGTATATCTGTGGCGCGTTCCTGATAGGCCTCCCAGATAATCTGGTTCACGAAGCGGACAATCGAGGCTTCCTGATCAAGTTCACCCAGATCGGTTTTCATGAGGGCATCGTCGGGAGCAACCTCGATACGATGGTCGTCCTGCATCAGTTTTTCCATCGTATCCGCACCGACACCGTAGAATTTCTTTGTGGCACCGGCGATATCGTTCAGCAAGCCCAATGCGAGCTTAACCCTCATGCCAGAGGCCAGACGTAGGGCGTCCACGAGTCCGCTATCAAACGGATCGTTGGTGGCCACCATCAGGGCTCCATTTTCAATGGAATAGGGGATGACGTTGTATTGAAAAACAGTCCGGGTAGGTAGTTTTTCCAGAATAGACGCTTCGATGGACATGGTGCCAAGACGTAGAAAGGGGACATGCAGTACTGTGGCGAGTGATTCGAGAAATGCATCTTCGGTGGTAAACCCCTGGGCGACAGCCGCACGGGTTATGGAAAGGTCGTTCTGCTGGGCATGTTGGAGCAGGGTGGTGATCTGTGCATCAGACAGGAGTCCAGTGCGTTTCAGCAACCCCGTTAAACTGGTCGGCAATGCAGTCGTCATAGGTCATATAGCATAGGAAACAGAACTCTTTAAGTCAATGTGAGAGCCGTTGGGATGATTATTGCTTGATATTCGTGTCGGATTTCACACTGATCGTCACTCTGGGGGAATTTGTCGAGTTTCCCGATTTGAAGAGGTTTGTTGGCGACATTTTTCGGGATGTGGGGGTATGTGGGCAGTAGCGGGGGTAACTCTGAATCCAGGGGGAAGAGACGTAGGTTACGGTCGGTCTTGACCAGTAGGCTTCCTCCGCTGCCCGCTCAGCGCGCAAAGCGCGTGCCTCGGCCGCCGCAGTGCGTTGCTGCAGGTCCGCCAGCTGTTCCCGGACTCTAGCCTGCTCGACTTCGATCTGGTATTGCTTGGAGAGATTGGCGTAGATGGTGTCGTCAACCTTGATGGTTTCGGCTGTCGCCATAAAAGCTCCCCAGGCCATCAGACTCCCGGCCACCAACCCTTTGATAATCCTATGCTTCAGGTTCATGTTATCTTCCCTCGCTTATTTACCATTTTGCATTTTGGTAATCCTAAACACCAGTTAAACGACTGGTATTAACAATTGAGAAAATGAATTTATTTTTAACCCCCTTCGTGTTGTGGTAAATAAAGAGTCATGAAAACACACAAACACATCATTGTAGGCGTTCATATCACGGATCGAGTTAAACATGCGGGTGCTGTGCAGAAGGTATTCACTGAATACGGGATCCACATCAAGACCCGATTGGGATTGCATGATGTTGAGGGAAGTAGCTCCTCGTCCAGCGGGATCATCCTGCTTGAACTCGTCGGAGACGAGAAGAAATGTTCTTCCATTATCAAAAAGCTCACAGCCATCCGTGGTGTGGAGGCGGAAAAAATGGTGTTTAGTCACGACTGAATTGCATTTGGGACCATTTCGGGGGATCCCGCCAACCAGGCAACGATGAAAGTCTCCGTAACGGTAGATTTTGTCAGCATGGATACAGCGAATGGGGCCAGGGAGAAGCATCTACGCTCGTTTGATTTCTTCGAGTTGATGAGGAGAAACTATGGCTAAAGTTACACTGGAACATGTCGACAAGATATATACCGGGAACGTCAAGGCGGTGTCGGATTTTAATTTAGAGATCCGGGATGGGGAATTTGTGGTATTTGTCGGGCCTTCCGGGTGCGGCAAGTCCACCACGCTGCGGATGGTGGCGGGCCTGGAGGAAATCAGTGGGGGCGTGATTCGTATCGGTGATCGGGTGGTGAATGACGTGCCGCCCAAGGATCGTGATATCGCCATGGTCTTCCAGAATTATGCTCTCTATCCACACATGACCGTGAAGGAGAACATGGCATTCGGTCTTAAGCTGCGGAAGTTTCCTGCGAAGGAAATTGAGGCGCGGGTGCAGGAGGCCGCCCAGATTCTCGGCATCGGGGAACTTCTGGAACGACGCCCTAAGGCCTTGTCGGGTGGCCAGCGCCAGCGTGTGGCGGTGGGCCGTGCCATCGTTCGCAAGCCGGCCGTATTCCTGTTCGATGAACCGCTCTCCAACCTGGACGCGAAGATGCGGGTTCAGATGCGGGTGGAGATCAGTCGACTCCATCATCAGTTGAATACCACCATGATTTATGTGACGCATGACCAAGTTGAGGCGATGACGATGGGGCAGCGTCTGGTGGTGATGAAAGACGGGTTAATCCAGCAGGTTGCCGAGCCCCTTAAACTCTACAACAACCCGATCAACCGGTTTGTTGCCGGGTTCATCGGTATGCCGCCGATGAATTTCTTTGAAGGCACGATTCGGATGGCGAACGGGGCGCTACAGTTCGAAGGACCCGGCGGGATGCGTTTGACTGTGCCGGAGAAAGACAAGGCCGCATTGGGGGCATATATCGACAAGGCTGTGACTCTGGGCTTACGTCCTGAAGATATTGGCTCAGCGGTCGCGGAGCAGTTGTCCGGGGCATCGCGGATTCAGGCAACAGTGGAAGTTATCGAGCCGATGGGTTCGGAGTCTTATATCTATTTCCGGGCCGCCGACACGACCTTCATCAGTCGGGTGGATGCCCATCGCAAGTTCGAGGTAGGTGAGACCGCTCAGCCTGCGGTATTCATCGATAAGGCTCATTTCTTCGATCGTCAGACCGATCGCCGCATTGAGGCACCTGCTTGCCGTCAACGGTAAGATCATGGCTCCGGTTGGTGCGAGAGGTGGCCAGTGTCGCCGTCTTGCCGCAAAGGTTTAGCGTTTTTTCGAGGGTATATTCGAAACGGTCTTTCGAGAACGCTTCCTTCAAGAAGCAATGATGGATGCGCAACACATCGCCAAAGTCGCGAAGCAAGCGGTCGCTAACCCCAAAAACACGATCTGAAGCGCTTCAGATTCATTTTTCATCAGTTCTTTTTCCTTCATCGACTCGAGTAGATTCTATTGGTATAAGACGGTCATGACCGACCGGCATGACATAGACCGTGATTTGGTGGACAGAGTCCGCGAGGGTGACCATGCCGCATATTCGCAGCTCATGGATTATTATCAGGGATCTATTCTTAATTTCGTTTACCGATTGGTAGGGAGCCGGGAAGAGGCTGAAGATATCGCCCAGGATGTCTTCGTTCGTGCCTATCAAAAGCTTGACTCATTTACCTTTCGCACGTCACGCGACCGTTTTTCGACCTGGCTGTATCAATTGGCCCGCAATGCAGCGATTGATGTTTTGCGACGGCGCCAGCGTCGACCGGTTCAGTCGCTTGATGAATTCCCGCTGCTGGGGCCCGTTGCCGTGGGTAATCCGGCGCTGGACACCGGCGACAGGGAGCGGGAGCGGGCGATTTCCGCGGCCTTTGCCGAACTCCCTGAAGATCAACGCACAGCATTGGTGCTTTCGGTTTATGAAGGGCAATCCTATGCCGATATCGCCGTGATTATGAAGGCCTCGGTTAAATCAGTGGAATCACGGATATACCGGGCCCGTCAGTCCATGCGTCAGCAATTGGCCGCTTTTCTTGCGAAATAATATTTCTGCGAGGGTTATTCCTTCCAGCAACGTTTCACTAGTATAAGGGAGCAATGGGAGCCGTGAAAACGAATCAAAATAATAGTGATGTGCCAGATGATGAAAAACTGGATGCGTTACTGGGGAAGTGGAAGGGGATTACCCCTGCGCCAGGTTTTAATGAGACGGTATGGCGGCGGTTAAGTGTAACGGCCCCACAAAAGAAGCATTCAGGGAGAATTTTCACGTGGTTCAGGGATAACGTGAAGCCACTGGATGTTTTTGCGGCATTGGGAGGTATGGCGGCGGGATTGCTCTTATCCCTGCAAATTTCAAACCATGATGGGGCGCAGGTGGATTCGCGTTTCCAGATCCTGAAGTCTTCAAGTTTAACCAGAGGCTATGTGCAGTTAGCTTCGCAGCAGATAAAATGAACTACAAAAGATTGTCTATTTTGTTGGCAGGGGTCCTGGTGGCTTTATCGGCCATGCTGGCTGTCCGAGCATATGGGCCGCGTCCTATGTCCTCGATCGAGTCCTTGCGTGACATACGCTGGTTGAAGGAATCGTTGCAGTTAACTCCCGTGCAGGAGGCTGACATTCAGCGGATACATCAGGACTTGGCGAAAACTCTGTCAACTTGTTGTATGAAACATTGTCAGGCCCGTGACGCCTTTATGGAGTCATTATTTGCCGCAACCAATGGACTGGAACGTTCACAATCACTGATTGATGAAATGTCCGATGCACAGGCGGCGAGCGAATTGGCAACGCTGGTTAATATGTATCGTGTGCACGAAGTATTGACCCCTCAACAACGCATCATCTTTGAACGGCAAGTGAAGGCGATGGATTGCACAATGCGATCGGCGGGTGGCGGTTCTTCTTGCAGGTGTATGTCTGAGTGAATAGGTGTCTAAAAACATAGAGGAAGGAAATAAGAAGATGAAAGCATTGCTATTAGTGGGTGTGATATTGGCGTCGGCAGCAATGGCGTTTGCTGAACCAACCAATGCGGTAGCGGTTAAAGCGCAAACCACCTGTCCCGTGATGGGCGGCGCTGTGAATCATAAGGTATTCGCCGATTATCAGGGGCAGCGGATTTACTTCTGCTGCAACGGTTGCCCTGCGGCCTTTAAGAAGGATCCCGAGAAATATATGAAAAAATTCAAGAATGAAGGGGTTGCGTTGGAGAAGGTTAAATAGCAGTGGGCAGTGGGCAGCGGGAAAGGGAGTAAGCGTGTGATTTCGAAAGTCCATTATATCGTGGGTATATTGCTTGTGGCGGTCCCACCTCTATTGGCTGAGGGAACCAATACGCTGACTCTCCCGCAGGTCATTGCTGAATCATGGGCTAACAATGCCCAGCTTCAGTCGCTGAAACAAAAAACAGGCGCCATGGAAGCGCGTTCGCAGCAGGCTGGTGCTCTTGCCAATCCCCTGTTGACCTATCGTGGCATGGATTCTGCCAATGGGGGGAAGTGGCCAAATACGGATGAGAAGCGGATCGAAATCGAGCAGACATTCCCGTGGCCTGGTAAGCGGGGATTGACGCAGGTGATGACGGCGAAAGCGGCCGATGCCGCGAAATTTGAGGTGGCCGCGACAACCCTTGATGTGGAGATGCTGGCTGCTGAAGCCTTTTACGGGTTAAGTGTGGCGCAGCAATCCCTTGAAATTATCCGGGCGGAGGAAGCGTTGTTGCGCCGTATCGAAACTCTCACCACGCTCCGTTACACGACAGGGGCAGACGGGCAGCAGGACGTATTAAAAGCACAAACCGAAATCACCATGCTCAAGCAGAAGGAGATTGAGCTTGAGGCGCGGGAACTTACCCTCAAGAATAAACTCAATACCATAATGAATCGGCCTGTCAAAACCGTGATAGGCCGGGTTAAAGGTCCGCCTGAACAATCTGTTTCCGCGGATGAGGGTGAGCAAATTTCCATCAAGGCACTCGTGCATCGGCCTGAACTCCAACTGGCTCAGGCTCGGATTGAACGTGCCCAGGCCGAACGCGCCTATATGGGAAAAGAGAGCCTGCCTGATTATAAGGTTGGGTTGGAGTACCGGAGTATGCCCGGAGATGATCAGGCGATGTTTATGGTGGGCATTGAGTTGCCTATTTGGCGGAGTAAGATTAGGGCCGGGATACGCGGCGCCAACCGCATGGTTGAGTCGGAGCAGGCGGCGCGCGAAGCGGCAGAGCGGCAGGTGATGCAGGAGGTTCAAGACGCCTTGACGCAAATCCAGGCGGCACAACGGACGTTGGAGCTCACCCGCAAGGAATTGATTCCACAAGCGGAATTACGGTTTTCCGCCAGCGAGGCGGGTTATCGCAGTGGGGGTAAGGCGGATTTCATGGATCTTCTGGAAAGCGAACGGTTTCTGTTGAATGCGCGTGTGATGGCGGTCATGGCTGAAGCTGAATTGGGGATGCAATGGGCCCGCTTGGCTCGTGCCGTGGGAGTAAGTGTGCTGGAGGTGCTAAAATGAAAATTCAAACCACGCGGGTGATCGTATTGTGTGTTTTGGGAATGGGACTCATGACGGTACCGTTGGGATGTCGGGATCACGCCACATCGCACGGGGTTGCCAAGGCCGTGAAGTATATTTGCCCCATGCACCCCACCGTGGTGTCTGACAGGCCCGGGGAATGCCCGATCTGCGGGATGGATCTGGTGCAGGCGGAACAGGCGAGTACAGCTTCTGAATCAGGGCCACCTGCGGGGCAAGTCCCTGGGTTGGTAGCGATAGCCATTACGCCTGAGGCGCGGCAGCGGATGGGGCTCGCTTTGGAAACCATCGGGGTGCGCCCGCTTGTTCGAACGCTACGGACGTCGGCGCGAATTGTAACGGATGAGACGCGACAGGCGCGTGTAACAACCAAGGTTGAAGGTTGGGTGGAGTCGCTTGCTGTTGGATTCATCGGGCAGGTCGTCAGAAAGGGAGATCCGCTGCTTACGATCTACAGCCCCGATTTATTATCGGCACAGGAGGAGTTCTTGATCGCGGTTAAGGCTAAAGCGATGGCTACCAATGGCGGCGGGGATGCCTTATTGGCGGCTGCCCGGCGGCGACTTCAGCTATGGGATATCACGGAGGAGCAAATTGCGTTGTTGGAGAAACGGGGTGAACCAGTGAAGGCCATGACACTCACTGCGCCCACTTCGGGGAGAGTGACGGAAAAGAACGTTCTCGCAGGCCAGAAAATCATGCCCGGTGAATCCCTGCTGGTGGTAAGTGATTTTTCAACGGTTTGGGGTGAGGCCGATGTCTATGAGTCCGATCTGCCATTTGTGCATGAGGGGATGCCGCTGGAAATCTCGCTCCCTTTCTGGCAGGGGAAAATCTTTAACGGCACCATCAGTTTTGTGGCACCAACCCTTGATCCGGTGAGCCGGACAGTAAAAGCACGGTTGGTGATTCCCAATCCTGAGTTGCTCCTCAAGCCTGAGATGTATGCGGAAGCCAGACTCTCCTATTCCCTGGGTGAGCGACTCGCTATTCCGGAGGCTGCGGTGATGCGGACCGGTGAACATAGTTATACATTCCGGGAGGGGGCCGATGGGGCATTGCATCCCGTCGAAGTGGGACTCGGAGCGAGGGTGGAGGGGTTCTATGAGGTTCTTTCGGGCCTCAAGGTTGGCGATCGGGTGGTTACGGCCGCAAATTTCCTGGTGGATTCAGAGTCCTCCATGCGGGCCGCCCTGGAGTCAGTTTCTAGGAAATAACCCATGATCAAGCGTATCATTGAATTCAGTGCCCGCAACCGGATGCTGGTCATCTTGTTGGTGGCAGCCGCCATGGCCTATGCCGTGTATGCCCTCCGGAATATTAACTTGGATGCGATCCCCGATTTGAGCGATACGCAGGTGATTGTCTATACTCCGTGGGATCGCAGTCCTGACATTTTGGAAGATCAGGTAACCTATCCCATTATTACCGCCTTACTTGGGGCCCCGAGAGTGAAGGCCATCCGGGGCTTCAGCGATTTTGGGTTTTCCTATGTGTATGTCATCTTTCAGGATGGAACCGATATCTACTGGGCGCGGAGCCGTGTTGTGGAATATTTATCCAAACTGCAAGGCACGCTGCCCGCCGGGGTGACGCCTCAGTTGGGGCCGGATGCAACTGGCGTGGGGTGGGTCTATCAGTATGCCCTTGTCGATAAGAGCGGAACACATAGTTTGGCCGACTTACGCAGTTTTCAGGACTGGACGTTGCGTTATGCCCTGCAAAGCGTACCGGGTGTGGCTGAAGTAGCCGGGATTGGCGGGTTCCAAAAGCAGTACCAGGTGACGGTGGATCCGGCCCGGTTGCAGAGCTATGGAGTTTCGTTGATGGATGTTGCCAGTGCCCTGAAACGCAGTAATAACGAAGTTGGCGGCCGGTTATTGGAGTGGAGCGGCAGGGAGTACATGGTCCGTGGGCGTGGCTATGTAAAGTCCCCGGAAGATATTGAGAAGGCCGTGGTTAAGGCCGGGACTAAAGGCACGCCGGTACTGTTGCGGGATGTGGCCTCCGTCGCTATGGGCCCCCAGATTCGGCGCGGGGTTTCCGATTTAAACGGCAACGGCGATACGGTGGGTGGCATTGTGGTGATGCGGCACGGCGAAAATGCCCTGAATGTCATCGAGCGGGTTAAGACGAAGCTGGATGAACTCAAACCCTCGCTCCCCAAGGGCGTGGAAGTGGTGACGACCTATGACCGTTCCTCCCTGATCAAGAAGGCGATTGATAATCTCAAGGATGATCTGGTGATGGAGATGATCATCGTCAGCCTGGTCATTTTGTTTTTCCTCTGGCACATCCCTTCAGCTATGGTGCCCATTCTGACAATTCCGGTTTCAGTGCTTTTGTGTTTCATTCCCCTGTATCTCGCGGGGATCAGCTCAAACATCATGAGCCTTTCCGGTCTTGCCATTTCCATCGGGGTGCTGGTGGATGGTGCAATTGTGGAAGTTGAAAACGCTTACAAGAAACTGGAGCTTTGGAAGCGGTCCGGGGGCAAGGGAGACTGCCATGCGATTCGTCTGGAGGCACTTATTGAGGTTGCGCCTTCGGTATTTTTCTCATTACTGGTGGTGGCAGTTTCATTTTTGCCGGTGTTCACGCTGGTGGATCAGGAGGGGAAATTGTTCACTCCGCTAGCCTATACCAAGACGTTAGCTATCGCGATGGCGGCGCTATTGGCGATCACACTCGATCCCGCAGTACGGATGTTGTTTACCCGCATGGATGAGTTCAAATTCCGATGGAAGCCGTTATCGGGAGTGTTAAATGCTCTGCTGGTGGGGCGGTATGTGCGTGAAGAAAAGCATCCCGTCAGCCGGGTGTTATTTGCGCTTTATGAGCGGCCCTGCCGCTGGGTATTGCGTCATCCCAAGACAGTGATTGCGCTAGCTGTTGCTATTGTTGTGAGCACGGTACCGGTGTATCTCAAGCTGGGGAGTGAGTTCATGCCGCCTCTTGATGAAGGCACGATTCTCTATATGCCCACCACGATGCCGGGCATTTCGGTGACCGAAGCCCAACGCCTCATGGAAACTCAGGATCGACTGCTGCGGGCATTTCCGGAGGTGGTCTCTGTGTTCGGTAAGGCCGGTCGTTCAGACACCTCCACCGATCCCGCCCCGTTCTCGATGATGGAGACAACGGTGGTGCTGAAACCGATGGCCGAATGGCGTGCAAAACCTTGCTGGTATTCAAATTTTGCCCCTCGGTGGCTGCGCTCTTTGCTGGGTCATATCTGGCCTGAACATATCTCACGGGAGGAACTGATTGCCGAATTCGACCGCGCCCTCAAGATTCCCGGTTCGGTCAATGCGTGGACCATGCCGATCAAGGGCCGAATCGATATGCTCACCACCGGGGTCCGTACCCCGGTGGGCATCAAAGTGTTTGGCTCAAACCTGGCAGAAATCCAGCGTGTAGGAGAGTCGATAGAAGGTGCCTTACAGAAGGTTCCGGGAACCCGCAGTATATTTGCCGAACGCGCGTCTGGCGGGTATTTCGTGGATATTGTCCCCAAGCGGGAGGCGCTGGCTCGCTATGGACTGACGGTGGATGACCTGCATGCAGTGGTCATGTCCGCGATCGGTGGTGAAACGGTATCCACTACAGTTGAAGGCCGTGAGCGCTACAGTATCAACCTTCGCTACCCCCGCGATTTGCGTGATAACCTTGATGAACTGCAGCGAGTGCTGGTGGCGGCCCGGATGGGGGAGGTGCAAGTTCCGTTATCCGAGGTGGCTGATGTGGCGTTGGTGAACGGTCCATCCATGATCCGTGATGAGAATGGCATGCTGGCGGGCTACGTCTATGTGGATATTGCCGGGCGTGACATTGGTGGCTATGTGGAAGAGGCCAAGCGGGTGGTGGGTGAAAAGGTGTCGCTCCCGACGGGGTATTCGCTCGTCTGGAGCGGACAATACGAAAACATGTTGCGGGTGCGTGAGCGGATGAAGGTGGTGATCCCACTGACCATTGGGCTGATTTTTATATTGCTCTACATGAATACGAAATCCGCCTTCAAGACGTTGGTGGTGATGCTGGCGGTGCCGTTTTCAGTGGTCGGTGCGGTGTGGTTGCTATACCTGCTTGACTATAACGTCTCTGTGGCCGTCTGGGTGGGAATGATAGCCTTGATGGGACTGGATGCCGAGACGGGGGTCTTCATGCTGCTGTTTCTTGACTTGTCCTATGACGAGGCCAAGCGCGAAGGACGCTTGCGAAACCTGACAGATCTGCACGAAGCCATTATTCATGGTGCGGTCAAGCGTATCCGGCCCAAGTTGATGACCGTCGCCGCCGCTACCATGGGCTTGATGCCGATTATGTGGTCCATAGGGACAGGCTCAGATCTCATGAAGCGGGTCGCCGCCCCCATGGTCGGTGGCCTTTTTACCTCATTCCTGATGGAACTTCTGGTTTACCCGGCCATTTATCTGCTTTGGAAACGGCGTGACACTCAGTCATGATAATATATTATCCTTATAGTTGATATATTACGTCTTATAGTCTATATTTTACCAATATGGATTCAATATCAAAACTGATGCCAGAAGAGATCGCGGTGAAATTGGGAGCCAAGGCGAAGGCGTTGAGGTTGTCTGCCGGGTGGAAGCGTGTGACGTTCGCGGAACGGGCTGGTGTCTCCGAAGCGTCATTGAAAAGGTTTGAGCAAACTGGGCAGGCTTCGCTGGAACTTGTCCTGCGGGTCGCAATGTCTCTGGGGCGCCTGAGTGAGTTTGAAGGGCTGCTGGAGCCGCCTCCGGCTCGGAGTATTGACGAGCTGGATCAGCAGCTGAAGCGTCCTCTGCCAAAGCGGGGGCTGCGATGAAGCGCTTGAAGGTGCGGTACCATGAGGCTCTGGAGCCGATGGCTGTCGTTTGCACAAGACTGTGGTGTTAGGAAGTCAACAAGCGACCAGATCTGGAATTGCATTGGTAACGCGTTTAAAAATTGATGATATTGGCTTACCGGGTCTGCTGGCGATACAGGCGGGCATAGAAACCGTTCCCTTTTGACAGTTCATCATGGGTGCCGGTTTCGGCGACCACGCCGCCGTCGAGTACGCAAATTCGCTGGCAACGCATAGCCATGGACGCGCGTTGGGACACGATCACAGCGGTACGGCCTTTCAGGATTTTCACCAGTGTGGCCTGGATTCGGCGTTCCGTTTCGGCATCCAACGCCGACATGCAGTCATCGAGCAGCAGGACATCGGGCTGTGAGAGTAACGCCCGGGCGAGGGTGATGCGTTGCCTCTGCCCGCCGGAGAGGGTCATTCCCTTCTCGCCGATCAAGGTCTCGTATTTCACCGGTAGCCCCATAATATGGTCGTGTATTTCGGCAGCCTGTGCGGCGGCGATGATGTCGCGCGGGCTGGCGTCAGGATTGCCGTAACAGATGTTGTCCCGGATAGAACCGCCAAAGATCTGGGGCTCCTGGGGTACGAGTACGACGCGCTTGTGAAGGTCTTCAGATCGAATCCGGTCGAGGGGGACATGGTCATAGTAGATCTCCCCTGTCACCGGTTCGTAGAGGCGTCCGAGCAGGTGGAGCAGCGTGCTCTTGCCGCAGCCACTGGGGCCCATCAAGCACATCCAGGAGCCCGCCGGAATATGCAGGGTGATGTCCTCCAGTACCGGTTCGATTTGCTGTTCGTGACGGAAATGGGAGTTGAGCAGGGTAATGCCGCGTTTGAGAGGGGACGGGAACTCCAGTGAATCAGGTGCTTCAGCGATGGTTTCTTTTTCATCCAGCACCTGTACCAGGCGTTGCAGCACGACCAGCAGTTTGGACAGGGTTACGTTAAGCTGGCTCAGCATGATCACCGGGCCGAAGAGTACTGCGGTCACCCCGTTCGCATACATCAACGTTCCGAGGGACATCTCGCCCGCCAGGACGCGTGAGGTGCCATAGAGGAATAAACTGCCTGTTCCAATGGCTGCAATAACCGTGCACAGGGCGCCCAAGCTGGCCGCGGTATGTTGCTGGAGCATGGTGTCGCGAAGGAAGCAGGCGGATAAACGATGATAATTCAGGTCCTCATGTCGTTCCCGGCCATAGGATTGGATGGCCCGCATACTATCGAGTTTCTGCGAAGCCAGCGCATACATCCATGAGTTGGTGTGGCGGAGTTCCGAGTTAACCTCTTTAAGCACGTGCCGTGAGCGGCGGTAGGTTATCATGTAGGCGGGCAGGGTGAGCAGCGCGATGGCTCCAAAACGCCAATCGAGCATGAACAGGATCACCAGCCCTGTTGTAATGGCGGTGAGGGCGCTGAGAAAGGTCAGGAAGGTCATATATAATTGATCTTGCACCTCACCGACATCCGACAAGATTCGTGACATAAGCCGGCCCGGGGCGTGCGATTTGTGGTAGGCGAGGGAAAGCCTCATCACCTTCTGGTGGAGATCTTCCCGGAGTCGGGCGGTAAGTCCCTGACTGATCCGAATCCGGGCGCGGGCCTCCATCCGGCAGCCGATATTGGAAAGGATCAGGGTGAGCAGGTAGACCCCAAACAGGATGCCCAGCATACGCATGGCCCCTGCAGGGCGGACGCTCAGTTCGGGGCCGCGATCCCTGGTCAGCCCTCCGGATGGCGCGGATACCTCAGGTCGGCGATCGTCTTGAATCGGTGAGGTGTTCTGGGGCGAGACGGAGGGGGAGTTCACGTCCGGCGTGGAGGTAACGACCAGAATGGAATCCACGACTACCCGGCCATACCAGGCCATCAGGAATGGCGTCCAGGCATTGACAATCCACCAAATGGAGATCGCCAATAAAATCCGCCTGTAGGGCCAGACGTAGTCCCGCACGAAACGAAAATAGAGATCCATGTGGCCGGCGGCCGATTCATACTCACGGCGGGGCGGGCGGAAGCGGATGTTGCGATGGTGTATCTTCATGCCGGGGTTTCCTCCAGCGTGCCGCGTCCCATGAATTTGGCGTAAATGGCGGCGTAATGGCCTCCGGGTATTTTCATGAGGTCTTTGTGGTTACCCTGCTCAAGGATTTGCCCCTGGTTCATCAGGACGATCAGGTTGGCGGTGCGGATGGTGCTCAGTCGGTGCGCCACGATGAACGCGGTTCTGTTTTTAAGCAGACGTTCCATGGCGAGTTGGATGGCCTCTTCGGATTCACTATCCAGTGCGCTGGTGGCTTCATCCATGATCAGGATGGCCGGGTTTGCCGCGACGGCACGGGCAATGGTGATACGCTGTTTCTGGCCGGTTGACAGTTGTGTGCCCTCGACGCCGATGAGGGTGTTGTAACCGGCAGGGAGGGACATGATGAAGTCATGGATCTCGGCCACACGCGCTGCGGCCTCGACTTCGGCCTGTGTGGCGCCCGGCCGGGCATAGCGGATGTTATCGGCGATGCTCGCTGTAAAGAGCTGTGGCTCCTGAAGCACGATGCCGAACTGGCGGCGCAGTTTTGTAAGCTGGACTGTTCGTACATCCTGGTCGTCGAGTCGCAGGGCTCCGCCGGTGACATCGAAGAATCGGAGCAGCAGGGAGAGGAGTGTGCTTTTACCACATCCTGTGGGGCCGATGAGCGCGACCGTCTGGCCGGGCTCAACATGCAGGCTGAAATCGCGAATGATGGGCTTCCCTTCCGTGTAATGGAAGTCAACATGGTCAAAATCAACGCGGCCGGTCAGGCGGGGAATGACTTGCGCGTCGGGGGCATCGTGAATTTCCGGTTTTTCCGAGAAGAGCTCGGTCAGTCGGTCGGCGGCCACGCCGACATCCTGAATTTGTTTTGCCAGCAACGAGAATCGTACCGCCGGCCAGAGAAGCTGGAGGGCATAGGTGGTGAAGGCCAGTACATCACCATAGGTCATCAGTTCCATGAGCACCATGGCGCACCCGGCAAAATAAATGGTGGCGCGACCAGCGTCCGCCAGAAGCTGGGTGTTGTAGGAAAACGTGGTGTTGGCGATCTGCATCGTGCTGACTTGTTTCAGACTGGCGTCTGATTGGTCTCTGAACACCCGCTGTTCGCGTGCTTCCGCCCCGTAGCTTTTGACGACCAGTGAGGTGATGAGGCGATCCTGCAGTCCCGCTGACAGGCGATCCATGGAGCGCTGGTAGTTCCGGTTGGTTTGCCGGAGGAAGCCGATGTTAATGCGGGCGTTGATCACGAATATGAACATCAGGATGACAATCACGATGGCGAGCCGCCAGTTGATGAGGAAGGTGGCGGTGATGGCAAAGGCCGAGCAGATCAGGTCGGATACGATGCTGATGGTTTGGGCGGTGAGGAGGTTTTGCACCGCGCCGGTATCACCCATGAGCCGGTTGACAAGCATCCCGACACCAGTTTTTCCGAAAAACCGCATGGAGAGGCGCAGAAGGTGCCGGTAAAGCGCCTGCCTCATGTCGAAGACGAATTTTTGTCCGACGTAAGTGATGCCGATTGTCTGGATGTAAGAGCATGCGGCATTCATCATTGGCAATAAGAGCATGGCCAGCCCCAGCATGAAAAAGGGGTTGCGATCCCCGGGGGTAATCACCCGGTCGACAATGGCGCGCATGATCAATGGGGGAATCATCGCGAGGACGGACAGGAGTGCCGTCAAGCCCAGCAATACCCAGAGCCGTCTCTTGTAGGGAGAGAGCATGGGCAGAAAGACTTTAATTCGGGAGGCAATCATGGGGCGCTCGACGGCCTTACAAGTCGATGAGGTATTGCCATACGTTTACTTTGCCGAAGTAAATGCGGGCCTCGGCTGAAGTGCCAGGGGGGACTATTTTACCGCGGGATGTGAAATCGCCATAGGCGACCCTGTAGGTTTTTTGCCCCTCTGTCTGGATTACATTCCTGAGGGCTTCAATCTGGCCTGTGAACCATACTGGCTGAAGGCCGCCATAGGAGGTCAGGCGTGCCTTATACGGCTGGCCGACGGCAATGCGGGCAGCGTAGCGCTCCGGAATCCGTAGTTTCATGACTTGCCGGTCTCCGCCGAAGATCTCGTACATGATATTTTCAGGACGCATGAGTTCCCCAACCACAAACTCATAGCGCAGCGCCTGTCCGGATACCGGTGCGCGAATGGTCTTCAGGCTTATCCGCGCAGCAGCACGTGCAAGGGCATCACGCCTGGCCTTGATTTCCTGTCGTCGTGCGGCAAGCTCCTGTTCGCTAACAGTTTGATCCTTTTTCAACAACGATTCCAGCTCGGCTTCGGCCAGCTTTCCGGCCAGCATGGTATCCTCCATGGCGCTGCCAGCCAAAAGTCCCTTTTCAAGTAATTCCTGCGCCCGGGTAAGCTTGGCACTGGTATTCTGGACGCGCAAACGGGCAATGGCAATCAGTTCCTGATGGCGGCGCTTTTCTTCAACGATTTCGGCCTGTCGTCGAGCCAGTTCGGACTCGGTCTGGAGTACACGGCTTTGCGCTTCTTCGACGGCAGCCTGTTCTTCGGTCATGTCGAGATAAGCGAGGACCTGTCCTTGTGTTACGGAGGATCCGGTTTTAATCAGAATTTCTGCGATCGTGCCGACGGTAGCCGGACGAACTTCTGCATAGTTTTCGGTGGTGACATACCCATTGGCCAGAAAACTACGTTCGAGTTGGATCAGAAACCCTGCCGCCGTCACGATCGCGATGGTTGACAGAGTGAAGAGCAGGCGACGGAACCGTCGACGTTGGCGCAGTGGCGCGGATGTCGGCGCGGGTTCCCCGGTTGTGGTGCGGTATTCTCCCATAAATTTTCAGACTTTCTCCGGTGTGTCGGCGGCTTGCGAGCGGGAGTCTTGCTCCTGCCCGTCGAAACCGTCAGATTCTTCGGTGTAGCGTTTCCTGCAATAGTTGCATTCATCACAGGGCCGTTCATAGCAGTTGCGATGTACTCGAGCAGGGTACATCCTGCGAAAAGCTTCGTAGCATTCATCGCAACAGAAGCAGTGGCGCTCCTGGAACGAGCCCAGTGCGATATGAACCAGATGGAAGCCATCCTGTTTGGGGCGGCAAGGGGTGTCGCACCAGGCACAAGGGCGTTCGGTATTCTCAATAATGTTGTCTCCACATGAGGGACAACGGCCCACTTTGACAAACTGAACGTGGTCGGGCAGTTCCCCAGCAGGGAGTAAGAGCTCTTCACTGCGCTGGGTCTCACTGGCACCCGCGGCGGGCAGGCCATCAGAAGCGCGTCTTTTGTGCTGAATCTCGGGTAGGATTTGTTTCTCCATGGCGACTTCCAGGTCTTCTGGTTTGTCGTCACCCAATCCGAACATATCCATAATTTTACTAATGCCCACCGGGGGTACCTCCAAGGGGCGGTAACTCTGCCGCCAGATTGTTGTCAGGTTGATAACCGGTTGCGAACATGAAGTCCGAATGGGCCTTAAGCAATGCGGCCACAATGGTGTTGCGGGCCCGATAGGCCTTGGTCAGGTCGTTTTGGGCGTCCAATACGTTGCGGCTACGTCCCTCGCCGAGCCGGAATCGCTCGGCCTCCGCTTCCAGGGTTCGGCGGGCCTGATCCACAGCGATGGTGATTTCCTTGAGCCGCTCGCCGGATCCGGTGAATTCGCGGTGGGCCGCAGCCTTGTCCGCTGATAGCCGGTTTTGCACTTCGTGGAGAACCTCGGCCAATTGTGCTTCGCGGGCACGTGCTTCGCGCAGCCGGGCGTGGGCGCCTGTCTGGCTCCAGGGCCGTGTCCAGACCAGAACGGCGGCCACGGAGGAGTCCTCGCCGCTGATACCCGCCCCGTCATTAGCCGCTGCTGAGGACGAGTCCTCGGTCGCCCAAACTCCGCGTAGGGACAGCCCCAATTCGGGGCGTAGCCGGTCAGTAAGCGTCCGGGTTTCCGCGGACGCGGCGGCCGAAAGGGCTTCAATTTCGCTGATGGCACCACGTGTAGCGAAAGATGAACTTGTGGCTGATATCTCAGGGATATGGAGGTTAGTGATACGGGTGATCAATGCGTTGGAATTGGTGGTTAGCAGTTCAGGGGGTGGAACGCCGAGGATCTGTTCCAGCCGCAATCGGGCCGTGTCAATGGCCTGGTTGGCGGCGTAGATCTCCTCCCGGCGGAGCGCAAGTTCAAGCCGTGCGGGGGCTAACTGGTATTCCGGCACCACTTTCAGGCGAACCAGTTCTTCAGCTTCTTTCAAGAGCTGTTGAGAACGATCGGTGGCGGACTCCGAGGTGGCGGCATTCGCAATTTCCACCAGATAAGTTAGATAGGCCTGTTCAACAGCATGCCGGACTGCCTGGCGTGTCTCTAACAGGCGGGCCTCGGCGGCAGCTTGAAGTTCCTTTTGGCGTGCCTGGCTTTGGCGCCAGAGGCTGAACCCGCGGTCCTGAAGTAACGGGATGCGAATTTGTGCCCCGACGAGAGTCCGGTACCCTGAATCAAGGCCTGCTATGGGATTGATTAAGTACTGCTCCGAGGCGCCAATCCCCGCGTAGATGCCTGGCCGAAAGGGAACTTCTACGGCGGCCGCCGCACCGTAAGCGTCGGCGGCCGGGATTCCTGCCGGTGACGCTAATAAGGGGGCCGCGGCGTTACCGGATAACCGGCCTGCTGTGGCCGTGGTTTTCGGGTCGAGAAATTCGGCGGTTGCGGCACAGGCAGCTTCTGCCTGCCGGGATCCTTCCCTGGCTGCCTGAAGGGTGGGACTGTTGCTGAAGGCAAGACTGACGAGTTCATCCAGTTCATCGGCGCGGCAGGCCGCATATGAAAGAACGATCACGCAAAGGGTAAACCCTAGTAATATAACTCTCATACAGGCCAAACCTCAAACACAATGCCGATGCATTGATAACAAAGAATCCTTATGAATGGACACATGCCCATGAGGGCTAGCCTGAAAAAGCGCTTTCATAGGGGGATATGTTGGTGGATTGGGGGCGGGAGGTCAAGTGAGATGATGAAGTTTTCAATTGATTGGATTTCAGGAATATCGGGTCTAAATAGGCGCGAACCTGTGTTAATATACAAGTACTAAGCTAATTAAAACTAAATACTTCTTGATGTTTTAGATGTTATAAGTTAATACGCAGTCATATTAAAAGATAGCTAATCTAAGTAAGATTAAGGATAAAGCGAAGGGAGGTATGGGGTCGTGAGCCGTAAATCAGCGTCAGTAATGGTGTTGTGCCCACTAATGGCTTTTTATTTAGCCGGTGCGAATTTAGTGGCAGGAGATCGCCCGGGTGCCGCTGATTCTAATATTGTTATATCCATTACTAAACACTTTAGCTCGGGGTTGGAACTGCAGATTGATTATCCCTCTGTATTTTCGAACACACTGGATATCTATGTGTCCACCAATCTGCAGGAGGGAGGATGGGGACTTCGAGATACAAATCTTCCAACTCTGGGGAGCAATACCCTGACGTGGCTGGATTCGGATATGACTCCATCCGTCCAGCGTTTTTATCGTGTTGGAAACGCCGATTTAGACACAGATCAGGATGGACTCGCCGATGCCCGTGAAATCCTGATTCATCAAACGGATCCGTTGAAGTTTGATTCAGATTCAGATGGTGTCCCTGATGGGATGGAGATTCAACGCGGTACCGATCCGGGGTTTGACGGTTCCTCCGAGATCACCCTCTATGTTGATTCTGATGCGGGCTCAGATGGTTTTGATGGTCGTTCTCCGGATGTTGTGGCGGGGCATGGTCCGAAACACTCGCTCGGTGCGGCCTCGGGAGTGAGCTATCCGCATGATGTGATTCAGTTGAGAGGCATCGCGGTATTTCATGAGCCATCGCTGTGTATTGGGGCCAGAGATGTGACGCTGCGGCCGATGGGTGCCGTGTGGGTTCAGCCATAACAATAAATAAGAGGAGATTGCATGAAAACGATCGTTAGTCGAGGAGTGGGATTTGCCTTACTGGTGATGACCTGGAGTGCTGTGGCTGGTGAATTAACTGTGGATGGCAGCATGGTGGTGAAGACCAATCTGGTCGTTAACGGCCAGTTGAGCAGTAGCACTCTGGCGTTAACCAATCTGGCTATCAGCGGGGAAGCCACCATTCAGCGAGCCGTGATCCTGCATCTGGCGCCACAAGGCGATCTGGGAATGGGGCCCTACACAAATGGGGTGGGGGGAAGATGAAGAGAAAGATGTTTCACGCGAAGTTCCGGTATTTTTTGATTTCGCTATCCCTGTTCCAGTTTTCTGCCATTGCGACTCCCCAGGCGGCGCCATCAGCGGTGGTGGTGAAACGGTTTTCGGAAATCCCGGTGGAGATGGCAACGGGCGAATTCTTGCAACGCGAAAATGCGGATCTGTGGATCAAATCACGCGGGCTAACGCTGGACGTCACCCGCAATTACCGAAGTCAGCGCGAGACCAGCGGGGTGTTCGGTTACGGCTGGAACTGGAATCAGGGTGAGCATTTGGAATTTCCGGGGGATTTTGTCATTCATTACGTTACTCCGGATGGAGTTATTCCCATTATGCCGGATGTCTCCTTTACCAGTGTCTATGCGCAGGTGTGTATATCATCGCCTTCATGGGGGCAGGGCGTTAAGGCAACTGGTCTACCAGACGCGATTGGGGGGTATGGCAATGTGGCACACTTTTACGGAGCGATTGCGTCGCTCCAGCCTCTGGTAGTTGGTGGTTGGGGATTTTCTCCACCAACAGGCCCCTCGACGATCATTCAGGTCGATTTATCCTCGATTGGTGCCACGGCGTATGACTCGGATCACCCGCAATATGGTGTCTCTATGAAACTTTCAGCGGGCGGCTCCAATTCCGTTACTTGGGGCCACAAGGCGTATGACTTTGATTATGTGAATATCACAGGCGACCGGGCTTCATGGACATGGGCGGATGTCAATGCGGTGCAGGCTAAGCTGGAACTGGGCTCCTACACTCAAAATACGGCCATGGATGTGATTGTGGACACCTTTCATCTCGGCGTGACTTACACCAAAAACTCGAGCGGCCAGTATAAGTATCTTCCCGGCACCACATTTGAGCTAGTTCAAACCAATAATGAGTATTGGATCAACAACAAGAACGGGACCCGGTTGGCCTTTGCTCATGACGGGAAATTACTTCGCAAAACTGATGCCAATGGAAATGTACTGACATTTCATTACGATGTTTCAGGACGGTTAAGTCGCGTCGCAGATGCCTTGAAGCAGTCCATTACCTTCAGCTATGAAAATGGACTTCAGGGTGCCCGGATTGTCCGGCTTGAAGATCATCTGGGGCGCTCCGTAGGCTATGCCTATCTTGGAGAAAACCTGGTGGCCGTGACCAATGTGCTTGGGGATGTCACGCGGTATGCCTATGACGATTCTCAATCTCAGGAGGAACTGCGCCACAATCTTGTTGGCCGGACTGATCCCGAGGGGCATTCAGTCAGGATCGCTTATTACACCACCAATAGTACGCCGGATCGGGTATGCGGGTATTGGGATGGTGAAATGGCTGAAGGGCGATCCAACGAGGTGGATTACCTCTACCTGAAAGGAACAACCTATTCCTGGCGACCCGGCTCTAAAAGCATTCAAGGCGTCGTCTATAACAGTTCCAACGATATCAGTCAGGTTTACATCCGGGAGGGCGAGCTGACCTATCGTGAAAGTGATGGAATCAATCTCGTGGCCCAGCATTCCGCGGAACACGTCAGCTCAGTCAACACAGCCGTTTGGCAGAATATTGAAAGTGCGCTTGGCGATACGAATGGAGTGATGGCTTATAATCCGGGACTGAGCACGAACAGCGCCCTGGATGTTTCAGGCTGGGGATTTGCGGTGCCAGGCTTGAGCAATGACATTGTCCAGGTCATTTTGTCGGTACGGGGGATGGCGACCAATACCGTTTCACTGTCGGCTGTCGGCATCGCTTCCACCAATTGGCTGGCAACGAATAGTAACTGGGTGGCCCTTGATATCAGTCGGGCGAAATCAAAGTGGACGTGGGAGGATGTCAGTAACCTGACCGCGCGGATAACATTACCGGCAGGCACTACCAATCCTGTGCCGGTCTGGCTAGATGGATTTAGTTTGAAAGTCGCTTATCGCCATTTTGATCCCGGGCGTGATCCGCTGGATCTGCTTTATTTCTATGATCTTGCTCACAATATGGTGTCGAGTGACCGTGGCGGTTGTGCTCATCAGTTTTCCTATGATGCCCGTGGAAATCTGGTGTCCTGGACTGATTCTGAAAATAACATCCGGCGTTATGAATATGATCCAATTTCCAATAAGCCGGTTCGCACCTGGGACCCATTGGGGCGGGTGACCTCGATGGAATATGATCAGGCGGGACGTTTGATCAGGACGACAGATGCGGCGGGTAATTCGTCGACCATGGCTTATGACGGCTATGGGAACGTGATCCGGACAAAGGATACCGCCGGGGCTGTGGAGGAGACCCTATATGATGCACATGGATTGAATGTGGTTAGGAGGCGAAACCGTCGGGGATTTGAAACTGGTTATGATTATGATTCATTGGGGAATTGCATTCGTGTCACGGCCCCTGATGGAGGGCGAAGACATGCCGTGTTTAATGCTGGAGGGTTGAAGCTTTCCGAGCGAGATGAAGCCGGTATTGAAACCCGGTTTGAATATGACCGCAATGGGCAACCAACCAACATCGTGAGCGCCGCGGGAACTTTGGAGGAAACAGCTGAGGGACGGCAGCTGGATGGGCGCGGGCTTGAAGTGAATCGTCGGGATCCTCTCGGGCACCAGGAATTTATCGAATACGATGCGGATGGACGGCCCATTTGTCGGATCGACCGGTTGGGGGGCCAGACTCTGACGGAATATGATGAGAATGGAAATCCATGGCGACTGACCGATGCCGTGGGGCAAACGCGTGAAACCATCCGTGATGAGCGGGGCAACATCTTGGCCGACCTGGATCGGCGAGGGTGTGCGGCCTCCTTTACATATGATCGTAATAACAACCCGGTGTTTATTGTCGATAAGAGCGGGAACCGGATAACGATGGATTATGATGCCAATGGAAACAAAATATCCGAGATCTATCAGTGGGCCGGTTATCCGGGTTGTCCTGAATCGGATAGGCCTGAGCCATTGCATATGGCATACGCCTATGATGCGCTGAATCGTGTCACGAACAAGACGGTTGGCGTTGGGCGTGGTGACATTCATACCACGAGCAGCGGTTATAATGCAGCTGGACAGCTTGTCTTTGAAGCCGATGCCAGCGGCAATACCCGCGTGACTGATTATGATGCCGCTGGAAATGTTACGAATACCTGTTTAAGGGATGCCGCAGGAAAGCGGGTTGAATGGGTATCAGCATTTTATGACAGTGCCGATCGGTTGATTATGGAGATTAAAGGGGGGCTATCCACGAACCGGTACGAGTATGATTGTCGTGGACTCAAGATTGCCTCGATTGACCCCCATGGTCATCGCACCAGCTTTAACTATGACGGGCATCGCCGCTTGGTTCTGACCGTTGATCCGGATGGAGCAACACATCAGAGGGCTTATGATCGCTGCGGGAATAAGGTGCGCGAAGTGAGTGGGCATGATGCCATTTCGTGTTTCGAGTGGGATGCAGCGGGGCGAATGACGCGGCAGGTCTGTGGCGTAGGCCTGCCGGATGCCCGCGAAGTTTCATTTGTCTATGATCCCCTGGGGCGTTTGACTACTGAAATCAATCCGCTCGGGTATAAAATTTCCAGGACTTTTGATGCGGAAGGTAATCTAACAAGTGAGACCAACGCGCAGGGGTTTGCAAAAGCCTGTAGCTATGATGCTGCCGGCCGGGTGACGAATACAGTAGATGCGTTGGGATATCAGATCGTTCAGTGGCTCGATGGGAATGGTAAATTATGGCGGCTGCAGGATAAGAAAGGGGCCGTGACCACCTCCCGCTATGATGCGTATGGACGGCGGGTCAAAGTGACCGATGCGCTTGGTTATTCCGTGACGTTAAGTTATGACGTTCGTGACAACAAGATTACTGAGATCGATCCCCGCGGACTGATGACCCGGTATGAGTATGACGCCGCTAATCGGGTGACCAATAAAGTTGTGGGGGTTGGGGTTTCGGGCGCAGTGAAGACATCTACGATTTATGATCCATTGGGGAATGCGGTCATTTCGGAAATCTCCGGACTATCGAATGGGGTTTCGGCTAAAATCTCCAGCGTTTTTGACCACGCGGGTAATCTGCTCTCCAGCACCGATGCATGTGGCGGGGTGATTTATCATCGCTATGATTCCATGGATCGCGAAATCGAAGTGCGTGATGCGTGTGGCGGAGTGACTCAAACGTATTACGACAAATTGGGGCGTGTTATCGCCAGAGTGGATGCCTTGGGGGCGATGACGCGGTCCAGTTATAACGCATACGGGCTTAAACGAACGCAGACAGATGCAGTCGGTGCCACGACCCATTTCGCGTATGATTCGCTTGGGCGATTAACCAATACTACGGATGCACTCGGTGGAACTGAATCCCGGAAATATGATGCGGGTAATCATCTCGTCAGGTTGAAAAGCAAAAACGGAGGGGTGTCCATATTGGACTACGATTCTCTGGGGCGCCTGACAAATACCTTGAATGCCTGCGGCTATCCATCCTGCAAAGCCTACGATCCAGACGGAAATATTGTCGCTGAAACCGATGGAAGAGGGGGGCGCACTGAATATGGGTATGACGCCTTGAATCGATGTGTTTCTGTCAGGGATTCTGTCTCCAATACCCTGTATTTCGCCTATGATGCCGTGGGAAATAAAGTGCGTGAAATGCTCCCCTCAGGTCTTGTCATTTCCTATGGATATGACTGGTTGGGACGGCTGGTCCAGAAAACAGTTGGTGCAGGGCGATCAGATGCCCGGCGAACACGGTATGAGGTGGATTATGCGGGTCGTGTGGTGGCAGAGTGGGATCCCCTCGGGCAGGTGGTCCGGACAAGCTACGATGCCAACGGGAACAAAACCAATGTGGTGGATCGCAGAGGATATCAGGCACAGTTTTATTACGATGCGCTGAACCGGTTGATTCGGAGCGTTGATGCGCTGGGGAATTCTGCCCGCGTTGAATATGATGTTTCGGGGCGTATCGTACGAGCCCTCAACCGGCGCGGGGCTGCGACTGTTCATCAGTATGATGCCGAAGGCCACCTCATTGCGTTGCAGGATGCCGAAGGAAATCTCAAGCGAAACCAATACGACTGCCTGGGACGTGTGACGGACGAAATTGAACCTAATGGACTTCATACCAGGTTGGCCTATGACGCGGCGGGGCAGGTGACAAATCGAACCAGCGTGGCGCCGGGCGGTGAACGTCGGAGTGAATCCTTCCAATTCGATTTGCAAGGTCGGAAGGTGCTCGCCTGCAATGCCATGGGCGTCGTGACTGAATTCCTGCGTGATGCCAACGGGAATGTGGTGACGGAATCTGTGCGCAATGCCAGCGGATCTTTGCTGCGAACGAAGAGCACTCAATATGATTCCCGGAATCAGTCCATTTTGGAGGTGGACTATCGGGGGGCAGCGTGGCGAACCGAGTATGATGCCATCGGGCGCAAGGTGGCGGCGATTGATCCTCTGGGAAATCGGACAGCCTATGAGTGGAATGTTTACAACGAGCTTATTGCGACTACAGATCCAGCGGGAAATTGTTCGAAGGCGAACTTTGATTTATGTGGTCGGGAAACGGAACGGCTCAATGCGTTGGGAGAACGTGAACGTTACCTTTACGACCCAAACGGTAATAAGACGGCGGTGATTGATGACAATGGGAATGTTGTCCTGACCACATACGATCCTCTTAATCGCATGAGCACAGTGAATCGTTCCAAGCCAAATGTTCCCCTGGATGTTTTGAGGCGTGCGGATGTTAATGGGGACGGGGTTGTCGATGATGCTGATGTGACAGCACTGGAAGGGGGGCTTCAATGAAGCTCAAGGCTATTATTTGTTGTATGTTCTCCGCCTTCTGCTTCCCGTTATCAGGTTCTGGTGTGATGCCTGAGTGGTGGCTGTCACGTCATGTGGTGGAGACTAACATGCCTGCCAATGATTACGCACCTGCGTTAAGAGGGCAATTATGCTGGATGGCTGAGATGGCCAAAGCAGAACTTGAGGCCAACATCCCTGGTGGAGCCAATGATGCAATTCGGGAGGGATTAGCCAGTATGGAGGCTGGCGACCATGCTGGGCCAGTCAATCTAGGGCAGCTCAAGCAGGTTGTTGCTCCTTATTATCAGCGATTGATTGAGGAAGGTGCTCTTACCGATTATCCATGGGCGGACTACGGTCTCTTGGCGGATTACAGTCCGGTCAATGTAGGACAAGTGAAGCAGGCCTTCAGTTTTCAGCTTATGGGTGTCAGCTATAACCCGTCCATTAGTGGCCTGATTGGATATTCCGGTGTACAGACGGGCGTGTTACAGGTTGTGGCGAATTCGGTGCTTGGGGGCGGATTGAAGTCCCACGCGTTCTGTGCAGGCCTGGGCCCTTATCATCTGGTGGTGGAACGCCTGCAGACAAATTGGGCGGTTGAAGCGTGGCGCGATTCAGATGGAGATTCCGAACGTGACTCATGGGAGGCGGCCAGCGTGTACGCGTTTAATCCTGTTCAGGTTACGGGAATTGTGACTGGTATTGATTTCGTTTTGCAGGATCCTGACGAGGATGGCGATGGGATACCCGGGTATGTAGAGCGGCAATTAGGGTTGGATCCCTCATCGCCACAGGATGGGGGCAGTGATGAGGATGGCGATGGCTTGTCGCTGGCCGAGGAATGGCGGGCGGGTTCAGATCCTTTGAATGGAGATTCGGATGGTGACGGCATGGGGGACGGAGCCGAGACGTTGAATGGACTCTCATCCACTAATGCCGGTAGTCATGTCGGGCCCCCGTTCGCAGAGTCATTTGAATTGCCGGAGGTTATTTGTGGCGAGCTTGGCGGACAGAATGGCTGGAACGTGGGCCTTAGCAATGTGGCGTGGGTGGTCACTAACGCAGCTCTGGGCAGCCCGCAAGGTCTGCGACTTAAGGCAGATACGAATGATAACGCCCTGATCACGCATCCTTTGGCTGCTTATGGTGTTGAGGTGGTTTGGATAGAATTCTTGGGGGCGCCCGTTCGACGTATAGCGAGTGGATTGCCGGTGATCACAAATGGCGTGGGGGCGGTTTTTTATGTGAATCGGGAGGGGTACCTGATGGTATATGATGCGACCTCCTGCCCGGGAACCTGGGTTTGCCTCTCCAATGCGCCGGTGCTGGCAATAGGGTCATTGACCCGGTTTTCCGTGCGCCAAGACTATGTGGGGCAACGGTGGGGACTGTGGATCAATGGAACCAATGTGGTTCGCAGCCTGCCCTTTGCTACAAGAGTCCCTGAACTGGCCCGGCTACGTTTTCGCAGTGCCTTTTATCAGGATGCGTTGATTGATGACATTAGTGTGTTTACCAATACTCCGGCGGGTTATTGCGTGGACTCAGACAACGACGGTATGCCAGATGACTGGGAACGGCGTTATGGACTCAATCCCTATACCTCCTCCAATCCGCTGGATATGTCTGATCCGTCCGATCTCGACTTTGATGGCCTCTCCAACCTCGAAGAATTCCAGCAGAACCTTGACCCCGGCAATCCTGATACCGATGGTGATGGGCTCAGTGATGGGGTTGAACTCGCCTTGGGAACCTCGCCAACTAATGCGAATGTGTCTATTACAGCAACGGTTCCATTCTTAGAATCCTTTGAAGCCCCGCAGGTGCTCCAAGGGGATCTTCACGGGCAGCATGGTTGGGAAGTTTCAATAGCAAATTGTGCCCTCGTACGAACGAATGGCGACGGCGAAGGCTTGCAGGCTTTATGTCTATCCGCGGCGACGACTGGTGCCGCCCAAATATCTCAAATAATCAAAGGCGAGATTGGTGTTACCACCTGGATCGACTTTGAGGGAATTCCCGTGCGTCGCCTTGCCTCCGCACGGCCTGAGATTCATCCGGCCTCGATGGCGGCCTTCTACATTGATGCCGATGGGGCAACCGTGGTGGCGAGCGGCTCTAATTGGATAACGCTTACCAATGCGCCTGCCATTACCGGCACAAACTGGTGCCGCTTTACGGCCATGGAAAACTACTCCAATCAAGTGTGGAGCCTCTGCCTGAATGGTCAGCTGATTGCTGAAAACCTCGGTTTCGTTCATCGATTGACCAGCTTTGCTGGTTTGCGTTTTTCCGCCCCGAGCTATACAAATGCCTGGCTGGATGCGATCCGGGTAACAACTGACGCGCCCGGTGACATTGATAGTGATGGTGACGGAATGCCAAATGCCTGGGAACTCACATACGGGCTTAATCCGGCCGATCCGGCCGATCCGTTGGACCAAGATGGTGATTCTCTCTCCGCTCTCGAAGAATACCGGCTTGGCCTGAACCCGTGTAATCCAGATACCGATGGTGATGGGATGGGAGATGGGACGGAGCAAGCGCGTGGATTATCGCCAACCCATGCTGCAGCGTATCATACACTCCCATTCAGTGAGTCATTTGAGGCTCCGCAGATCACTAACGGGCTTCTTGTCGGGCAAAATGGGTGGCGCGTACCTTTGTGCGAATCTGGCGCTGTGGTAAATATGAGTCAGCCATATTCGGGCCTTAAGGCGCTGCAGTTGGATGGCCGGACATCAGCCGTGGCAATCTATCAGCCACTGGCTGCGGCGGGGCAGTCGGTTATCTGGACAGATCTGAGAACCATCCCCGCCTTCCGGACGGCGTCCGTTCCGCCGGTGTTGGAGCCTTCTTCTACGGTGGGCTTCTATGCGGATCGTAACGGTCGACTGGTCGTGTCGGACTCAACCAATTGGGTTACGCTGACAAACGCACCCTGGGTGACAACCAATGGGTGGGTTCGCTTTACAACCTGCCAGGATTTTAGCAACCGGGTATGGAGCTTGTACATGGACGGTTGGCAGGTCGCAAGCGGTCTTGTATTTGCCTCCTGCTCGCCGCGTGAATATTCCGGATTGATGGTAAAGCATTCTGCACAACGGGCTGGCTATCTTGATTCTGTTTTAATCTCACCCGTTCGATCCGATTTATCTGACCGATTCGCTTATACTGATTGGTCCGATCTGTCTGACTATGCCGACCCCGATGGTGACGGCCTGGACAACTATGAGGAATACCTGCTGGCTCTGGATCCTCAAAATCCCGACAGTGATGGGGATGGCATGGGGGATGGGGCTGAAACCCGATGGGGGTCAAATCCCGCGGTTTCAAATTCGTTTGCCGGACTTCCATGGATTGAACCGTTTGAACCCCCGGTTGTAACATGCGGGGTTTTGGCTGGTCAGAATGGCTGGCTGGCAACCGGGACAAATATTGCCTGGGTACAGACGAATTGCATTTCTGAAGGGATGCAGTCGGCATCTCTGATGGGGACTGGTGCGGTTTCGAGGGTGAACGCAGCTTGTGGCAGTCCTGTCGTATGGATAGACTTTCAGGCCCGGCCGGTGCGGCGGTGGCTCGATTATTTGCCAGGGGTTAGTCCCGACGTCGCCACAGCATTTTTTATTAATGCAACTGGGCAGGTGGTCGTTTGTACGGCTTCTGGCTGGGAGACTTTGGTGGGACATACGCCGGTTTCAACATCCCAGTGGACTCGATTCACGGTGAAAGCCGATTATGTGGCGCAGCACTGGGCGCTATGGGTCGGTGCGGTTTGTGTGGGAAAGGCGATACCCTTTGCTAAGCCGGTGAGCGAATTTTCGGTTGCCCGGGTGTTTACACCCATTTTTTCGCGGGGTTATCTGGATGCTCTAGCCATTACTACAAACGAACCAGTCGGGCTCGACGATGATGGCGATGGTTTACCAAACTCATGGGAGCTTCAATTTGCGCTTGATCCGTCGGATCCGACAGATTCATCCGATCCTGATCAAGATGGCCTGAGCAATCTTGAAGAGTTTCTGTGTGGCACCAATCCCCGCAACCCTGATAGCGATCATGATGGTCTGGTAGATGGCTGTGACGGGGTAATGCCGATTGGCCTTTTCCTGCAAGGTGTAGATCGAAATGGAGATGGGTTTGCTGATGGGGAATCAGATTATGGCTGCAATCCATTGAGTCCGGATACCGATGGGGATGGCCTCTGTGATGGGGTAGAGGTGGCGCAGGGTATGAATCCAGCCCAGGCATCGTTGGGGCAGGGGCTGGCGGCTTGGTATCGGCTGGATGAAACCAATGGAACTGTCATTGCCGACAGTTCCAGTAACAGGCTTAACGGGGTGTGGCTGGAAGGTGGAGAGCCGAACGGAGGTATTGGCCGGATGGGAAGTGCCCTGGAGTTTGATGGGGTAACCAGTGGGGTTCGCATCCCCAGCTCGGACTTGCTTGACCGTTCAAGCAATATGACCGTATCGGTTTGGGTTCGGCCTGACGGGGGCAATACAACGGGGACACAAATGGTGGTCGCGCGTCAAGGCGGTTTAGGCCTTCAGATGACCGGGCGCCGCCCTGAAGTCCGGTTGTCAGGGAATGCAGCGGACGTGATTCCGGCGTCTGCGAGCCTTGCGGCAGGGGTATGGGCTCACGTAGCCTTGTCAATCAGCGGAAGCAATATGATGCTTTATGTGGATGGTGAGGTAGTACTGGATACTAACATCACCGCGGTGACGACAGGAAGGTTGGCTCCCCTGGGCATTGCATGTGAGGCTGTTACAACTAATTTCTGTTTCGCTGGTGGGTTGGATGATGTCCGGATTTATCACCGTTTCCTTGGCGGGGCTGAGATCCGTGAGCTGTATGCGTTGGGTGCGGATCCGGATGGTGATACTCAGGGAGCAAAAGACGAATTGACCGGTAGTTCGAACCAGGCCCAAGGCCTGTTGATGCCGGGAATTGCAGGGGATCTGGATGGCGACGGGCGTCTAACAGGGCGTGATCGAGTCAGGCTTCAGGCTCTTGTCGCGGAGCTTGGGCGGGATATCACTAAGTTTGAGTATGATGAAGACGGGAACCTGATTCGGAAAACGGATGCGCTAGGGCAAGCCGCAACCATTGCGTATAACAGGAATAATCGCCCTGTTATTTCCACGGATGCCAATGGGCATGCCACACGGCACGAGGTGAATTCAGTGGGAGCGGTGACCGCCGTAATAGATCCGCTGGGTATGGTGACTCGATTTGCTTTCAATGCTTTCGGGAACGTTACGAATTTGACGGATCCGGGCGGGAATCAGACTTGGATTGAATATAATGCTGCCGGGCAGGCTGTGCGCACTATTAATTCGCGTAGTGTTTCTACGGCGACCATTTATGATGATTTGGGGCGTGTTCAGGAAGTGATTGCTGCTGAGGGACTGCCGGAGGAACAGCGAGCGTGGTCTTATTATGATACAGCAGATCATCTGGTGAGCAATCGGAATCATCTCGGCGTGGCAAATGGGTATGTTTATGATTCCCGTGGCTTGCTCATCAAGCAGGTATTTGCTGCGGGTTCGATTGATGAGGCGATTGTAGAAACCACGTATGATGAACGAGGGTTGGAAAGAAGCCGGAAAGATCCCCGCGGATATGTCATACAGAAAACCTATGACGCCTTGGGCCGGCAGGCAGGCGCTATCGATGCGCTGGGGAATTTGTCCCGCACATGCTACGACAACTTGGGTCATGCTATTGCCAGCATTTTACCCAATGGCCGAACCATCCGGCAGGAGTATGACAAGTGGGGGCGTGCGGTTCGTGAGACTGATGGAAGTGATCAGAGGTTTATTGAGTACGATGTACTGGACAGGGTGACGGCTAAGTGCGATTGGCGGGGGATTCGCTCAGAGGTGTCATATGATCCCGCCGGGAATGTGATTAAAAATGTTGAGGCCAAGGGGACGGGGTCTGAGGCGGTTACCATTACGGACTATGATCCACTTAATCGTCCTGTTCGTGTAACAAACGCTAATGGAGGAGCAACCCGTTATGCCTACGATATCTGTGGGAATAAGTGTTCGATGTCCAATGAACTCGGGAAGGTGACCCGCTGGGCTTACCTGTATGGGAATCGCCTGGATTGGACCCTGAAACCGGACGGAGTGGTGGTGTCCAATCGGTACGATGCGCTGGATCGTTTGACCATGGAATTGGTTAATTCATTGCCGAGTGTAACATTGTGCTACGACAAATTATCCAGAATTACCAATGCGGTGGCCTTCAATAATCCCTGCAGCAGTACGGATGATAACCGTGTGGAATATGCCTATGATGGCCTGAATCGGGTGGTAAGGGAGTGGCAGAATGGTCGACTCATTCAGCGGCATTATGATGCTTCAGGAAATTCAGAGCAGGTGGACACTCCTTCAGGGGTAACGATGAGGAGGGGCTATGATGCAAATAACCGATTGATTGAGCTGAAGAATGCGGCCGGTTCGCTAACCTATGCGCGTTATGCGTATACCCCGAATGGGCGAGTTGAGACGGTGACCTATGCGAGTGGGGTGGTAGAAACCCATGGCTATGATTCAAGGGAGCGACTCAGCATTCTGCGGCAGCAAGGGGTGAACTGTGATTATAACGCCGTGCTGAGTCGAGATCCCAACGGAAACGTGACGGTGTCGTCCGAGAGTAGTGGCGAAGGCGCGACCTACACCTATGATGCAGGGAATCAGGTGACGGCTAAGAAGGTGTTGAATAACCTGCTTCGTGAATCCTTTGACTATGATCTGATGGGGAATTGGCTTAGTAGTTCAAATCCGGTGCAAGGCCGGGTAAGTCGGGCGATCAATGCCGGGAATCAGTATACCCGCGTGGGTGAGGAGGCACTCCATTATGATGCGAATGGGAGTCTCGTGGCGCGGGGTAATGCCGGGTATGTCTACGACTATAGGGGCCGACTGGTGGAGCTGCGATCCAATGGAGTGGTGTTGGCGTATTATTCCTATGATGCGTTGAATCGCCGCGTGAGTAAGGATATCGCTGGCGGGCATATTGCTTATTACTATGATGGCGAAGCGCTGATTGATGAGGCGGTGAATGGGGCATGGGGGCGCAGTTATGTATTCGCCGATACAATCGATACCCCGGTGGTATTCCTGCGTGAGGGAATACCCTATTACTATTTGAGGGACTGGCGTGCCAATATTGCGGTTCTCACAGATGCATCCGGACATCCGGTGGAGCAATTCCGCTATTCGTTATTCGGTCAGATGCAGGTATTGGATGGCAACGGGAATCCGCTGATTCAAAGTGGGCTGGGTAATATCTGGACATTTGCCGCACGGCAGTGGGATCAGGAATCCGGACTGATGCATTACCGGAACCGGGCTTACTCAGCCGAATTGGGGCGTTTTCTGCAACAGGATCCGGCGGGGTATGCTGATGGCATGAATCTCTATGCCTATGCCGGGAATAATCCACTTTTGTTTTCCGATCCCTATGGATTATATCGCTGGAATCACGGGGCGCTCGACAGTCGAGTTGGGGAATGGCTTGTGTCGCAATATGGTCAGCTTCGCGAGATCGAACGACAACGTCGGGCGTATGAGGAAGCCTTGCGCCAGGCAGAAGAAGAACGACTGCGGCAGCAGCGTGCTGCGGAGGAGTGGGCTGCCCGAGCCTTAACTCGATACCAGAATGAGCACCCGCGCGAGGTGCGCGATATGGTTAGCAAGTACCGTCATCTAGGGATGAACGAGCAAGAGGCGACCCGGATGTTGATGAGCGGTGTGAACTCTATTCCCCGGTTAGGTGCCACGGTCGGGCCTAATGATACCCGACGGGAATGGTGGCTGGATTACTATTTACGGGGGGGGCAGATCAATGACGTCATGCGCGGGGAAATGAGTCGCATGGGTACTGCCAACGTGGATCAGTATTTTGCGAAAACGTCGGCTAAAGAAACGCAGTTACGCAATAAGCGAAAAGCAACTCAACAGCAATACACGATGGCGGCGGTGGCGATTGTGGCCACGGTGGTCACTTGTGGGGCAGGAGGGGCGCTGGGTGCTGCAATGCTGGGAACGGTGGGAGTGACCGTGACGACAGCGACGACAGCCTCGTTTGGTGCCTATGTCGCGGGTGCGGTGGTGATTCAAGGGGTTTCCTCTGCTGCCACCACCATGATATCGCATGGGAATATAGGTGATTTTGCCCAGTCATGGGCCATAAGTTCTGCGGCTTCTGTAGCGGGTTATGGAGCCGGATATGGGATGGCAAAAACAGGTTGGGATGTGCCGATGCAGTTGGCAACCCAGTCCGGCACCAGCACTTTCGTCTCCTCCGGTGCGCGAGCAGCGATCGATGGAGGTGGATTTAAAAATGTGTTCCGTGATACGGCCATCAGTTTTGCAGCGGGCGGGATGATGGGGACCTTCATGGCTGCTCCGGTTGAGGGGCAGAGTCCTGCTAGTTTTGGTGACTATATGCATGCGGGCAATGTATCGAACTTGGGTTATTTGCACTCGCCCATATCCGGGGGGGTACAGGGTTCGCTCAGAGCCGCAGTGTATGGCGGGAATATGGTGGAAGCATTCGGGGATGGTGCCATGTCGAGAGATGCTTTGATCGACTATGCAATGGCCTCCGTGATCGCTCCAGTGGCGAGCCGTATCTCAGCAGTGCTGGTTGAGGCTTTGCCGAGTGAGACGCGTTCAGTTGCTCAACCTGAAAAATGGGAGGATCGACCTCCCGTAGTGAAAGCTACGGAAAGTGAGTTCGTGAAGGAAAAGTTCAGTAAGCGGGTGCTACGGGGAAGCGCCGCAACGGTGGTCAACCATTTGGAGGAAATGGCCGTGGCCCCGTCGCGTTCCCTGATGGCCATTTGCAAAACGATCATGGCCGATACCTGGAAGGTGCGTTCACAAGTGATTAATCCCTTCTCGCGGAGTTTCGTTGGATTCCAGTTAGTGGATGGTGTGGCTGATGCGGCACTGGTGGCAGGGGGACTCCCCATTAGCTTTTTGTCGGGTGATTTTCTGGAAAGCAAGTGGTCGGATTCGGGCGATTCTTTGGATGGAGTAAGAGCGGTGAACTTTAATGGCATGGCCAATACGCAGGTCGACGCGGAAAACATGAAAAGAACTACAAGTAGTATCAAGGGAGCAGGGACTGTTACGCAAGTGGCCAATAGTACGCATGGCTGGATGATTCTTGGGGATGCCATTCAATCACTTGGCAATGAGTTTGGCTTAATTGATATCACTGCGATACGAGGGGCAAATACGCTGAGAAGCGTTGCGGCTACAGGAGTGGCTACAATTGATGTGACCGCGCATAGTCAGGGCTCAATGACATTCCGCCGCGCCTTGGACTTGGTTGATGATCCGGGGATCAGGAATCGTATCCAGTATCAAGGAATTGGCTCGGAAACGTATATCAGCAAAAACTACTTGGGACTAAAGAGCGCTGACAATTATTGGAACCGCTCGGCTAGCGGCGTGGATGGGGTTCCTCTTTCGAACTTTGTGCCCGCTCCATCAAAAGTTTTTAGTGATTTATCGTTTCTGGGGGGAGATGACGCCTGGAAAATCGTGCAGTCGCCACAGAATATAAAAGAACCTAATGGTAATCATCATGGGGTTCAATATTACGCAGGGTATTTACGAAAATAAGAAAAATATGAGAGTGCAGCTATGAGTCAAAAAATGGAGAAAAGAATGAGAATAAAAATCGAATTAGGAATAGGTCTGTCAGTATTGTTTACGTGTGTGCGGGTTTTCGCTTGGACGGATTTGACTGGCGGAGATCATGGAGGAAGCAGTTGGGTGATTACCAATGGAACATATATTGCCAGCAATCACTTCAATATCGGGACAGTGATGATCGCTACAGGAACGACGGTTTATGTTAAACCCTATGATGGCAGCAAATACGGTTGGGTTGAAATATCCGCATCGAACATCACAATATTAGGCACACTGGATGCCAGCGGCGCCGGATACCTGGGAGGAAATGGTGGAAGTGGGGGGAGTGGGTCATCTGGTATGAGTGGGGGAGGATTAGAAAACGGGAAACCAGGCGTAAATGGTGGTATCGGTAGTGGCGTTTTTGGCGGTAGTAACGGAATTGCCGGGTTTGGTGGATATGACTCCCATGATGGGAATATGTCTTCAAGATTCGCTGGTGGCGGTGGTGTGGGTAGTCCTGGGGGGTATGCGAGTGTTGGTGGGCAGGGCGACTCAACTACAAATGAATCTTTATTAATGGGGTCTGGTGGTGGT
>Ga0194054_10000069_pt1 | contig 48536 bp, 42 predicted proteins | sample SepL2210m_MetaG_FD_163628 | JGI IMG/M metagenome (GOLD analysis project Ga0194054, IMG submission 163628) | Anoxic zone freshwater microbial communities from boreal shield lake in IISD Experimental Lakes Area, Ontario, Canada - Sep2016-L227-10m | ecosystem: Environmental > Aquatic > Freshwater... | reverse complement strand
CCTATATACACCTAAATCCGATCAAATTAATTGATCCGAATTGGAAGGAAAATGGAATTAGGAATATGGAAAAAGCTTTGAATTATCTAGCTAAATTTGATAAATCTAGTTATAAGGATTATTTGGAATATGAAAGAATAGAGGGTGGCATCATAAATCGACAGGCTTTTCCAGAATATTTTTCTGGCGCGGAAGATTTTAACAAAGAAATAATTGGTTGGTTGAATTATAAAAAGAATTAGTTTCATACCAAGGCTAAACCTTGTTCTAGTTAGAACAAGGTTTAGCCTTGGTATGAAAGTTATCCACAGTTTTAAAGTTTGGTGCTAATAAAAGTTTTTGATAAAATAAAAACAAATGAGTTTTTTCAAGCGAATCTTTGTTTGGGCTATCGCCATAACGGCGGTCTTTTTTGTGTCACAAAATTCAGTTTGGGCCGCCACTCCAAAGATATCTTCCTTTACCCTAAACGGCTCGGCAAATAATGTTACTTTCAATCCCAATAATGGCGAGACGGTGCAGATCGATGTAAAAGCCGATCAGTCGGTAAAATTTACTCGCTTGTATATTTGTTCGGCGGCCCAGACCTGCACCGGTTCGTCGGGAAACTATACCCGCTACTTTACCCAGAGCGATTATTCTCAGACTATTTCCAAATCTTGGAACGGCAAGACTTCTGGCGATGCCGGGTTGGTGCCGTCTGGGGAATATCGAGTAATGGTATCAATGACGGAAGTGAGTGGTACATCGGCCACGACTGAATTTGGTGATTATAAAATTTATGTTGATTATTCGGGGCAAGCGGCAGCGACGAGTACAGGCGCTGGCAGCGATAACTCTTCCGGCACCAGCGAAACAAATGACACTACAGTTGCCATAAACAGCCCCGGTGTTTCTAGTAATACATCTACTCATTCAGCTGAAGAAGGGTTGAGTGATTATAACCCAACTCAAAATATGTTTGAGGTATCGGCTGGACGGGATCGGCTGAGCTATGTGGGGATGCCGGTAAAATTTCAAGCCAAAGCTAAAACCTCCAGTGATTTAAGCGTTCAAAATAAGAATTATGTTTGGTCATTTGGAGACGGGACAAGCGCGACAGGAGAGTCTGTTGGGCATATTTATAAATACCCAGGCGATTACAACGTGGTACTGAATGGGGATTGTGGCAGTAATAATTCTATTAGTCGAGCCGTCGTCAAGGTCTTGAGGCCAAACATTGTCATGGCACGGACAATCGACGGGTCAATAGAAATATGGAATAAAGGTAAGGAGGAAATAAATTTGAACGATTGGAAAGTAATGTCTGGGGGACAGAGTTATGTTTTTCCGCTGGATACGATCATTGGAGGAAATAAGAGAGTGGTATTTCCAAGTGATTATACAAAGGTTTCTATTAATGATGGTGTTGAGTTGCTAGATCCGTCAGGAAAGACTGTCTTGACGGTCAAATTTGTCCCCGAAGGTATTGAAGTCCCAGTTAATCAAGACGAGGCGACTACCACCGTCAGTGTAAACAAGCCAGATAATGTTATCGTTGATAAAAAAGATGTCGAAAGGTTCGTTGCCAATTTTAAGGCAAAAAATAATAGCACTGATACTGCTGGATTGGATAGAAAATCTGTTCCTGACTTGGCCGCCTCCGCTCCCGCTCCGGCGGCCCCAGACGAAGGACAGCCCTTTGTAAGCAACGGGTTGACGGCGACGGTGGCTGATGCCGGTGGTTCGCAGGATGTTTCAATAAGACAGGACAGTATTCCTACGTCAGGTTTCTGGAACAAGATTGCATATCCGTTCAGGTTTATTAGAAAAACTTTTTATAAATGACCCGAATAATTTTCAGAAAAATTAACGGGCAAGCATAAAAGAAAAAATAAATAGTAAGTTAATTAATTATTTAATAATAAAAAATATGACAAAAACAAAAAAATGGATTTGGATAAGTTTGGGAATATTGCTGGCGATTTTTATTGGTTTGCTTTTGATTGGCAAGTATAGCATCCCAATCAACCTGTTTTTTAACCGAGTCGTGCAGGAAAAAGTTTATAATCAAATGGTGGCCCAAAGAGACGCTCTATTGGCTGCCCAGAAAGCCGACAACATTGGTGGCAAGACGCCGGAGGAAACGTTGGATATGTATATCGCGGCCCTTAAGGCTGGAGATGTGAATTTGGCTAGCAAGTACGCAGAAATTTCACCAGATAATCCAAAATTACAATCCAGAGAGTTAAGCTCTTTAAATGAAGCTATTAAGAGAGATGGGGATTTGGGAATTGTTTTAAGAAATATGGACGATATTATTAATAAAGGAATTAAACATATCTGGTCACCAACGGAAGTGTCATTTGTTTATGATTTTATAACAAAAGAACAGTCTACTTCGACCTCCATAGTGTCAGGAAAGGAAATTGTCATAGTAAGACCAGCTGGTTTCAAGAGTAGTTTTGGTGTGGCATTAAAATTGAATCCGTACACTAAAGTCTGGAAAATAGTTCAATAAAAACTATGAGGAAAATATTTCTTGCCATCTTTTTATTAGGATTATGTTTGCCGAGTGCGACTTTTGCCTATGTGCCGGAAACTACTCACGCCGGACTTACTGAGCAGTTGATAGAGTTTTACAATCTGAATAATCCACAGAAGAAGATTTCTACTCAGGATAAAGAGGATATTATTCAGGGTTCGATCGATGAAGACGGGAAGGGTACTGTCGACAAAATGCGACCATTAAATCACTTCTATGATCCGGTCAGAAATATGGGAATTGAAGGCTATCGCAAAACCATCGATTGGGCGCTCGGAGGCGATGAAAATGGCAATGAATTTTCTTGGTCAAAAAATCTTGAGAAATATGCCAAAGGAGATAGGGAAGGCGCCTTGATCGGCCTTGGCCACATTCTGCATTTGGCTGAAGATATGACAGTGCCAGACCATACAAGAAATGATGCGCATATGGGGTACTTCGGTACCGGCGAAAGTCTGTATGAAAAATGGGCTGATGGCAAGGAAGATAGGCAGACATTAGTTGGTTGGGCCAAGAAATATTTTAATGAAGGTTTGAGAATAAAGAGCTTTTCTTCAGCTTTGGATATCTTTAACTTTTTGGCTAAGTATTCTAATGAAAATTATGTGAGCCCGGATTCTATTGCCAGTATAAATAATAATATTGATTTTCAATATTCTAAACCATTCATAACTAATAGTGATGGTTATTATGTTTACAGTAACGATTATTTATATAACGATAGTCATAAAGTTTATATTAACTTAACATTAAAAACAGGAGACGTGATTGACACCTTAGTTAATTTTGACAAAAAAGACTATTCTGTCCTCGAAGACTACTTTCCACGCCTAGCTAAACAAGCGATACTATCTGGTGCTGGCTTAGTCGATCTGTTTCTCACCCAAGCCGAAAAGGCGCGTGCCGATTATCTTGAGGCTGAAAGAAAAAAGGCCGAGGAGCGGGCCCGTCGGGAAGCGGAAAGACAAGCGGCTCTGACGCAGGGAAGCTGGCTGAGTCGGTTTTGGAACCAGGTGGCTTATTCGGTGAGTGGTGCTGCGTCTGCTGTCGCAAATTCCATCTCTTCCACCTATTCATCAGCCTCCAGCTTTTTGTCTTCTACTGGTAACACTGTCGCCAATGCCGCGAGCTCAATCGGCTATCTGACCACTTATGCCGCTTCGTCAATTAAGCAAGCGGCTGGAGAGACCGCTCAAACAGTGAGTACCTCGATCACAAACGAGGTGCAAAAGACCGTCCTTTTTGTTCAAAAGCAAATAACTAGTCCAGGAGTCGATTTGACCGCGGCCATTTTGGCCAATCCTATTTCCAACCCGCAGACCGTTTCATCGCCAAGCAACAATCAGATAATAGTTACGAATAATAATCCAGCCGAAACAAATCAGTTGGTCGCAAGTAACCAGCAAAGAAATTATGGTGAAGTCGGCAGTATGACATCTTATTCCGGCGGCGGTTCTTCTTATATTCCAACCGGCAATTCCTCTGGTCACAACCCAAATGACAATTCTGCTCCGGTCGAATATGTAAAAGCTCCGAGCCCGAATATCCTTTCGGTCATCGATAATTCTAAAACCTTTCCGACGACCGTCGTATCTGTTTCCGGGACCGGAACAGCTGGCTATATAATTTCGAACAATTATTCCTCTGGGACAACGACTGTCGACAGTTCTGGTTATTGGTCTTTGCTTTTAAGCGGTATCTCTCAAGGTACGAGCACTATTCAATTCTTTGCTGAGCCGGATTTTGGTATGGCCACCACATCATATTTCAATGCTTCCACTAGTGCGACAACGACGATCATTTATACAAAATCCGCTGCCTCGGAAATTGCTTTCTATATTGATAATGTTGGTCCGGAAATCACCGTTCCAGATCCGTCACAATGTTCGTTGTCTTTTTCTGCTGACGGTTGCGTGATCTCCACGACTACGGTTACTTTCTTGTGGACTTCTGACTCACCGGATATCGCGTATTACACTTTGAATGTCAAAGATGGAATTACCGCCACGACTACCGACCATGGACTGGAAATAGTTTTTTCTCCTAGCGCCGAGTATGAGGTGGATATTTCCGCAACGGATATTAATGGAAATGTCGGTCCGGTTATTACCAAAAAGGTGGCCATTTATGATTCGCCAGTTGTCATCAATGAAGTCGCCTGGATGGGGACAGCCGCTTCGGCCAATGACGAATGGATCGAGCTTTACAATCCGACTGACTATAAAATAAATTTGGCTAACTGGACATTGGCTGCTAGCAGCTGGAAGGCCGGCAAGCAGGTTGCTTTATCAGGTGAAATTTCTCCCAAAGGCTATTATTTGTTGGAACGGACTGATGACGGAGCGGTCAGTAACGTCACGGCTGATCTTGTTTATACCGGCGCTTTGAATAATACAAATGAGGTTTTATATTTAAAATTCGCTTCTACGACTTTAGATCAGACAGCCTTAAATGACGACGACTCTTGGCCAGCGGGGGATAATACCACCAAAGCGACAATGGAAAGGAAAAACCCACTGACCACCGGCAATAACACAACTAATTGGTTTACCAATAACCAAACGGTTTTTAACGGCAAAGACAAAAACGGCAATTGGTTTTACGGCACGCCGCGGGCGAAAAACAGTTTCAGCTATCTTTTGAATGGCGGGGAAGATATCGTGAATGATCTGGTGCTAACTAAAGAAAACGGTCCATATATTATAAATGGCGATCTGAGCATTTACTCCGGCGCCTCCTTGACGATTGGCCCCGGTACGATTATTAGGTTCTCTGCCGGTGAACTGTTTGTTTTTGGAAAACTGTTTATCAATGGTTCAGCTGAAGATAAAGTCTCTATGATACCGCTGTCCGATCATTCCTTTGGCGAGGATTTGAATCCAATTGATGTATCGCCTTATGTTTCCGGAAGGTACTATTGGTATGGGAACAAGGGCGGTATTTATGCGGAGAACGGGGAGCTAACGATAAAAGATTTAATCTTTAAGAATGCAGAGAAAGGAATAAAAATAGAAAACTCTCAAATGGAGATTGATGGCCTGGATTACTCTAATTACAGGGAAGGCGTGGAGATATATGGTACTAGCACGGCGAAATTGGCGAACATGAGATTTGATGCCGGGAATTCAGATTCTTTGGATATTTACAATGGGAGTCGGGTTGTCGCTGACAATATCCAAACAAAAAATAACCAGGTATCGGGCGGTATTGAAGTCTACAATAACTCCTCATTAATTCTGACCGGCTTTGTTGCCGAAGATATTGATAGTGCTGCCTTGGAAATCCACAACAATTCGTCTCTCACGGTCGATGATTCAGAGATTAAGTCCATACGCGATGACGGAATTGACGTGTATAATAATTCAAAATTAGAAGCAAACAATCTTACCGTCAAGGACATTTCAGATTATGGCGGCGGTCTCACCTTATTCAATGATAGTCAGGCCAAACTTAAAAATGTCGAAATACAAAATGTCAGCAATGACGTTTTGGATATTTTTAATCGTTCCACTGCAGATATAGAGAATTCGCGGTTTGTCGGGACTGATGAATCCAGTTCTGGTTCTTGGTTTTTCGGTGATCGTGGCTGCGGTGTTTCTAGTTATAAATATCCGATAAATATCCAAAATTCAGAGTTTGCAAATGGTTATAATGGGATCATGACCGACGGTTGTATCGAGCTCAACTTGTCAAACGTGAAGATAAAGGATTTTTCCAATTACAGCTTGTATGTAGATGCTGGTTCAGAGATTAATGGAGACAGGCTTGATATTTCTGATAATTATATCGGGGCAGTGGCTTATGACGATAATGACATTAAAATAAAAATCAACAACTCCAACATAGCCAATAACACCATCGGAGTATCGGTAGATTTTCCAGACGAATCTTTGGTCCTAGATTTCAAGAAAAATTGGTGGGGGGAGGCAAGCGGTCCATATAATGAGTTCAGTAATCCGGACGGATTAGGAAATAGCGTGGCCGACACAGTTGATTTTTCTGAGTGGCTAACCACGCCGGCTTTCTAGGTTTTTCCTATACCAAGGCTAAACCTTGGTATAGAACAAGGTTTAGCCTTGGTATGATAGGGGTGGCTTTACTTTTTAAGATAAATAAGTATACTTATCAAACATAAAGCCAAAGACAGCAGAGAGCGCAAGCTTTAATCGGTCGCAAGACCAGTCTGCCGAGGTTGAAAATGCTGAATAGGCATTCTCATACTCTAATTCAAACGGCTTTTATAAAGGTCGTTCTTGTCCTGCGTAGTTAATTCCGATTAACGCAGTGGGATTAATTTAAAAATCAATTATGGCAATTACAAAACAAAAAAAGAAAGAAATAGTTAAGGACGTCGCGGATCTTTTGAAAGATTCCAAGGCGGTCGTTTTCTTCACCTTTAAGGGTTTTACCGTTAAAGATACTATCGCAATGCGACGAAAATTGCGCGAAGAAAAAGTCGACTATTTGGTAGCCAAGAAGACTCTGGCTAAAAGAGCCTTCTCAGACGCTAAAATCGAGGGTACAGTGCCGGAAATGATCGGTGAGACAGCTTTTGCTTTCTCCGCCGACCTGACAGCACCAGCTCGAGAGGTCTATGACTTCCAGAAGAAATTCAAGGACAATATTTCTATTGTCGGCGGAATTTTTGACGGCAAGTTTATGAACAAAGAGGAGATGTTGGCGATCGCCCTCATCCCATCACAAAAGACATTGTATGCTCAATTTGTGAATGTTATCAACTCGCCAATCCAAGGTTTGGTCATGGCTCTCGATGCTATCGCCAAGAAGAAAACAGCCTAGTGCTCGTTTATCTCTAAATTATTAATTTACTAAAAATACAAAATGGAAAACACAAACGTAGAAGTTCCAGCAAAGTTCAAGGACATTGTTGAAGCTATTGAAAAGATGTCAGTGATCGATTTGAATGAATTGGTCAAATTATTCGAAGCTAAGTTCGGAGTTTCAGCAGCGGCTGTCGCTGTGGCTGCTCCAGCTGGTGGCGCTGTCGCTGCGGCTGACGAGAAGACTTCATTCAACGTCGAGCTCACCGAAGGTGGCGCTCAGAAGATTGCCGTCATCAAGGTAATCAAGGAAGTCTTGGGTCTTGGTCTCAAGGAGGCTAAAGACTTGGTAGATGCCGCTCCTTCAATGCTTAAGGAAGGTATGAAGAAAGAGGAAGCTGATAAATTGAAGAAAGATATTGAAGCCGCTGGTGGTAAGGTGACATTAAAATAATTCCTATTATTTTAATGTCATCCCCGTGCAGAACGGGGATCCAGACACAAAAAATCGAGCCGATCGGCTCGATTTTTTGTATGGAAAACAAATCATTCGTGGGGCGGTGTCAACTCTTTCATTTTGGAGAAAAAAGACTAATATACTTTATATGCAAGTCTTAAGCAAAATTTTTGGCGGAGAAGCGCGAGTGAAGGTAATGAGGCTGTTTTTGTTCAATCCAGAGAACAGTTTTTTCATCGAGCAAATTGCCAACCGGGCCAGGATTTCTGAAAAGGAGGCTTGGGCGGAAGTTGAACTGCTGGAAAAATCCGAAATGGTGAAAAGCCGAAGCACCTCGCAAATCCTCGAGCAAAAGAAGAGAGGGAAAATGGTGGAAGTAAAAAGAAAAGCCAAGTGCTGGCAATTGAATTCCAACTTCGAATATTTGGCACCGATGAAAAATCTCCTAATCAGCACCAGACCTTTGCGTGGCGGAGAGATATTGAAAAAGCTCGGAAGCGTCGGTAAGCTGAAACTGGTTATCGTCTCTGGCGTATTCATTCAGGATAAAGACAGCCGCGTCGATATGCTGGTGGTAGGGGACAATCTGAAGAAGGGGACAATCGACCGCATTTTGAAAAATATGGAAGCGGAGATCGGCAAGGAGGTGAACTACGCGACTTTTGAAACGATTGATTTTCAATACCGCCTTGGAATGTGCGATAAGCTGATCCGCGACATTTTGGACTACCCGCATCAAAAATTATTGGATAAGACGGGAATGAAACTCGACAGTCGGGTCAAATAATTCTTCCTAAAAAGTATGATCAAATCACGGCCAGATAGCCGTGATTTTACATTTAAAATTCCGGTGCTTGGTGGTATAATTGTAAGGTGGGTCATTGAGGGTTGGTCATTACTACCGCTCTTGTGACCAGGGGAATGGTCGAACTTTTTCTTTCGTCTGTATCTTGCAAGATGGGTGAAATGAAAATTGAAATTCCCGATTAATAATAGTGTAGATTTTAATTAATTATCCGAACAATTTTAAATTGAACGGAAAATAAAATAAATGATAGTTCAACAATTTCAGACATGGGGCGAAGTTTTGTCAGCCTCATTCAAGGGAGTATGGTTGGGAGTAGCTAGTTTTATTCCTTCCTTCTTGGCCGCAATAATTATTTTTGCTATCGGCTGGGCCGTAGCATACTTATTGGGAAAGCTGGTTGCTCAGGTAATAAAATCAATCAAACTCGACCTCGCTCTAAGAGGAGCGGGCTTTGAAAAGATTGTAAACCGAGCTGGTTTCAATTTGGACTCCGGTGCCTTCTTGGGCGCTTTGGTCAAATGGTTTTTCATTATCGTTTTCTTGATGGCTTCGCTCGAAGTCCTTGGCTTGACTCAGGTCAACCAGTTCTTGCAGGGAGTAGTCTTGTCATATCTTCCTCAAGTGATCGTCGCGGTCTTTATGTTTTTGGTCGCGGTCGTCATTGCGGAAGCGATGCAGAAATTGGTCGTGGCGAGTGCCAAAGCGGCCAATATTTCTTCAGCCAATTTCCTGGGTAGCGTAACCAAGTGGGCAATTTGGATTTTTGCTTTGCTCACCGTCATGCTTCAGTTGGGAATCGCCGCTGCGTTTATCCAGACCCTGTTCACCGGCCTCATCGTCGCCGTTTCTTTGGCGCTCGGCTTGGCTTTTGGCCTTGGGGGCAAGGATGTCGCCGCTCGATACTTGGACAAGGTGCGAGATGAAATTTCATCAAAAAGATAGTTCTGACGCACGTTTGTAATAGATAAATCAGGCCGGGTCGCTTTGCGACCCGGCCTGAAATCTTATTGTTTTTAGCCCTATTTTCCAGGGGTGTAAAAGGAAATTTTCTAGCGCATTAAATCGCTTGACTTCAAAATGGATTTGAGTATAATAGCCAGCACACAGATATGATAATGAAAAACGAGTTTTATAAGCGGAAATTATAGAAAACGTCTCTTAGATGTTGTCTGTAAAACCCGCCGAAAAAGCGGTTTTCTTTTTTACCGGACGAAAGATATTTGACAATTCAATCCTATCGCAACACACCAATTTTGTCGTAATGACAGTATGGTCTTTTATGGTGTTGTAGATAGATCGATATAAAAGGTAAAAATATTTGTTGTGTGAAATTTGATTTTACGCAACGGATTAAGATTAACCCAGTCAAATAATTTTGCGAAAGCAAAATTACCGCAGAGCGGTATTTGACGGGGTAAAGTATTTTCAAAATAATTTTCGCAAGAAAATTATTGTTAGTAAGATTGTGGTTTTTAAATTTCCTAATAGGAAATTTAAGAGTATATGGTGGATGCCTTGGCTCAAAAAAGCGATGAAGGACGTAGCATAGCTGCGATAAGCTTCGGGGAGGTGCCTAGCAACCTTTGATCCGAAGATTTCCGAATGAGGAAACTCAGTCATTTATGACTATCGACGCACTTGATGCGCGATGCAAACCCTGGGAAGTAAAACATTTCAGTACCAGGAGGAAAATAAAACAATGTCCGCAAGGACAACATTTCGTTAGTAGTGGCGAGCGAAAACGAAACAGCCCAAACCGATCACAAACTTTGTGCAAAAATATTTTGTGCATAAAGTTTGTGATCGGGGTTATAAGGCGACAACTTCGTATTTATATGAGAGAAGTTAAAAAATATTCTGTTAATGGAATTTGCTGGGAAGCAAAACCCTAGTGGGTAATAGTCCCGTACATGAAAACAGTAATATCTTCTTTGTTGTCGATCTTGAGTACCTCAGGACACGAATGGCCTGAGGGAATTTGCCGGAACTAACCGGTAAGGCTAAATATTTTTTGAGACCGATAGTGAACAAGTACCGTGAGGGAAAGGTGAAAAGAAGCCCGGTGAGGGCAGTGAAATAGACCTGAAACCGTATACTTACAATGAGTTGTAGCGGGTCGCATAGTGTGTAAAAATTTATTTTGTACACAGTATGCGATCCGTCACAGCGTGCCTATTGAAGAATGAGCCAACGAGTTGATATATACTGCGGACTAAGTCCTATTAGGGATGGAGTCATAGGGAAACCGAGTGTGAATAGCGCGTATGTAGTATCTATCAGACCCGAAGCCAGAGCGAGCTTATTATGAGCAGGGTGAACCCTATCGAAAGATGGGGGGAGGCCCGAACAGGTGAGTCGTGCGATTCTCTCTGATGACTTGTGATAAGAAGTGAAAAGCTAACCGAGCCTGGTAATAGCTGGTTCTCTCCGAAATAGCTTTTGGGCTAGCGTCAAATTTACCCTTGGGGGGTAGAGCACTGGAAGGTCTCGACAGGTGGAAACATCGCGAGACCTATCAAACTCCGAATACCCAAGGCCACTATTTGGCAGTTAGACTGTGGGGGCTAAGCTCCATTGGTCAAAAGGGAAACAGCCCGGATCTCAATTTAAGGTCCCTAAATCTATGTTAAGTGCGCTTAAGGTGGTGATTTTTCTCAGACAGTGAGGATGTTGGCTTAGAAGCAGCCATCATTTAAAGAAAGCGTAACAGCTCACTCACTAAGAGATTTCGCGCCGCAGATAATCGGGGCTAAACATAGTACCGAAACTGAGGATTAGATTGTTCTTCGGAACAATATACTGGTAGGAGAGTATTCTGCTCTACGATGAAGGAGAAGACGTGAGTCACTCTGGAGTGTGCAGAAGTAAGAATGTTGGCACAAGTAACCACAATGCAGGTGAGAAACCTGCACGCCGAAAGACTAAGGTTTCCTTGGCGATGTTAATCAGCCAAGGGTTAGTCGGGCCTAAGGGGATGGCGAGAGCCGCACCCGATGGACACATGGTTAATATTCCATGACTTTTATGTATAGTGATGAGATGACGAGGTCTAGTATGCTTCGCGCATAATTGGATTTGCGTACGTACTGTCAGGGAGATATCCAGGAAAATCCGGATATTGCTTTTAATGGCACTTCCAAGCAGTAAGTAGGGCCTAGGGGTTCGCCTTTGGGTATGAAGCAAAGCAGGTCTCCAAGAAAAATCTCTAAACTTATATACATAAAATCCGTACCGCAAACCGACACAGGTAGTCAGCTCGAGTAGAGTAAGGCGAACGAGTGAGAGTTCTCCAAGGAACTCGGCAAAAAAGCAGCCGTAACTTCGGAATAAGGCTTGCCCATAGCAATATGGGCTGCAGCTAAAGTATGCCTGGCAACTGTTTATCAAAAACACAGCTCCCTGCGAACTCGCAAGAGGATGTATAGGGGGTGACACTTGACCAATGCCAGAAGGTCAACCATTGCTGGTGATATGTCGCAAGATGTATTGCTGCGCGATGTAAGCCCTGGTGAATGTCGGCCGTAACTATAACGGTCCTAAGGTAGAGGATTCATTTCGATGAGTCCTCTAGGACTGGGACTGTTAAAAATTATGCGCCTTGATAAACTAAAGATATTACACATATGCTATCTACTATACCGTAATGTATAGTTAGTCCAATCATAGTTGACGAGAGACCAACGCTATGCACCCGACTTCGCAAGAAGGGGTGAAGAGAGAGTCCAACTTTAAGGAATAGTTGAGCGAAATTCCTTGTCTGGTAAGTTCAGACGCGTTGAATAGTGTAATGCCTGGGCAACTGTCTCGGAGAATCGCTCGGTGAAAATACAGTACCGGTGAAGATGCCGGTTACCTGCAGTTAGACGAAAAGACCCTAGAAGCTTTACTGTAACTTGATATTGAGTATATGTTTTTGATGCGTAGCGTAGATGGGAGGATTTGAAGATTATCTCTCGGGGTAGTTGGATCCGAAAGTGAAATACCATTCTTTAAAAATATATATTCTAACCTGTGCGGAAAAAACGCATGGTGACAGTATCTGGTGGGCAGTTTTAGTGGGGCGCTATCCTCCTAAAAAGTAACGGAGGAGCCTATTATGGTCAGCTAGCCGCGAATGGAAACCGTGGCGATAGTGCATTGGCATAAGCTGGCTTGATTGTGAGACGTACTAGTCAAACAAGTGCGAAAGCAGAGCAAAGTGAACCGACGGCTCGCATTAGATGCGGCCGGAGATTATCGGACAAAAGCTACTCTAGGGATAACAGGCTAGTTCCGCCTAAGAGTTCATATCGACGGCGGAGTTCGGCACCTCGATGTCGGCTCATCTTATCCTGGGGCTGGAGAAGGTCCCAAGGGTTTGGCTGTTCGCCAATTAAAAAGATACGCGAGCTGGGTTCAGACCGTTGAGAGATGGTAGTTAGTAGTTAGTAGATTGTAGATTGTATTTTTTGATACTATCTACTGTATACTATCTACGATATACAATTTTTCGACAGTCTGAATCCCACGAGAGAAATAAATTAATTTTCGTTTAAAAAACTCTACTGACAAAAACAAGAATTTTGTCACGAGTATAAAAGATAGTTAACTGATATGAGTGAATAACATATCGGTAGTAGAACCAATCAAATCACGGCGGTCACACATTTATTTGTGCGATCAAGCTGATTAATATCGGGGGAGTCCGTTTCGGATAATCCCGAGGGAAGGTGTAAAAACCGCCCGTAGAGACTAAACATTAGCTGTGTAGCTAGTAGCAAGTAGAACGTAGATAGTATAAAAACTATATACAATCTACAAGATACGATCTACATAATATTATAGTCCATTGCAAAGAGTAATCTTTGATAACAAGCGTGAGACAGGTTGGTCTCCTATCTACTGCAGGCGTTGATTCTTGAGGGGATTTGACTCTAGTACGAGAGGACCGAGTTGAACGTATCTCTGGTGTGTCTGCTGTCCTGCCAAGGGCACCGCAGAGTAGCTATATACGGAACGGATAAATTCTGAAAGCATCTAAGAATGAAGCCGTCCCCAAGATAAGGAATCGTTTGAGGCCCGTGAGAGATGATCACGTTGATAGGCTCTAGATAGAAGCACCGCAAGGTGTTAAGTCGAGGAGTACTAATTCGCCGATTTCTATTAGGAAATTTAAAAATCTATCTTCTAACGAAGATACGAAATCTTAATCCGTTGTGTGGAATTAATCCACAACAAATTATATCGAATGTTTTGTTCTGGTGATTCGTCGCTATGGTTACACCTGTTCCCATTCCGAACACAGAAGTTAAGCGTAGTTGAGGCGATGATAGTCCTACGGGCAAAAGTAGCTAGTCGCCAGAACAAAATATTTGATAGCAAAACAAACCGCCGTAACAGGCGGTATTTTTGTTTATTTTCGACACTAGATACAATCTACAATCTACGATATACTATTCTCATGACTTGGCGTCAAAGAAGAAAAACTATATATATGATAGGGGTGATCATATTCCTGATCGTCGTCTTTGTCTTGCCACTTGGCTACCATTATTACAAACCAGCGACTTGTTTTGACAAAGTTCAAAATCAGTCCGAACAGGGGGTAGACTGCGGCGGCCCGTGCCAAGCACTCTGTCCGGCCCAGTATGCTGATTTGAACGTGAAATGGGCCCGCTTATCCAAGGTGGATGACGGCGTTTATAACGTCCTCGCCTATGTAGAAAATCCGAATTTGCAGGCCGGCGTCTCGCAAATAAAGTATGTTTTTAAGCTGTATGACAAGGATGGCGTGCTTCTGAGCGAGCGTTATGGCTCGACCTTTATTCCAGCCAACAAAATCACTGCTATCTTTGAGGGGGAAATGAGAACTGGCACAAAAATCGGCACCCGAGTCGGTTTTGATATCTTGAGTCAGACCGGTTGGGTCAAGGAGACGGCAGCGGAAAATGACCTGACCCAATCAGGCGTAGAGATGCTGACTGCCGATACCCGTCCGCGGGTAGAAGCGACGGTGGCCAATACCTCAATCAAAGAAATAAAAAATGTTGAAGCAGTAGCGATCGTCTACGATATTGAGGGTAATACTTTGGCGTTCTCGAGGACAATAATTGACTCATTGCCCGCCAATTCTTCACAGCAAATAACCTATACCTGGCCGAAACCTCTCGAAAGAGATTACGCCACGATTGAAATTGTGTTGAGGATCTTGAAGTAATATGGAAGTCTTACTGAATAATCTTGAAAGGATCGATAGCGGCCGAAGAAGCTTGTTTCGCAGGCTTTTTGACATTGACTGGATCTTATTTTTTTCCGTTTTGTTTATCAGTCTTTCCGGACTGATTACGATGTCTTCTTTTACCGGTGAGGAACATTACTTCAGCCGACAAATAGTCTGGCTCTGTGTCTCGATCGGCATCTTCTTTTTAATCAGTTTTGTTGACTTTCGTTTCTTGAAGAAAACTGGCGTGGTGATTTCCATTTACGGCTTTGCTTTTGTGCTTTTGGTGGCGCTGTTTATCTTGTGCCATGTCTCCAAAGGGGCGCAAAGCTGGTTCTCAGTCGGAGGGGTTTCTTTCCAACCCGCCGATTTGGTAAAGCTGTCGATCATCATCTTGCTGGCCAAATATTTTTCCAAGCGGCATATTGAAATCGCCAATATTCGGCATATTTTTGTCTCGGGTTTCTATGTTTTTATCGCTTTTTTGCTGGTCCTGTTTCAGCCCGATTTCGGATCGGCTTTGATCATCTTCTTGATCTGGTTTGGAATGATCCTCTTGTCTGGAATTTCCAAAAGGCATTTGCTGGCTGTTTTTTTGATCGGTCTTATGGCCTTTGGTGTGATGTGGGGCTATGTCCTAAAGGATTATCAGAAGAAAAGGGTGATAAATTTTATCCACCCTCTGTCAGATATCCGTGGCGCTGGCTACAATGCTTATCAGGCGATGGTGGCCGTCGGGTCGGGGGAAGTCACCGGTAAAGGGGTGGGGTATGGCACGCAATCGAGATTGAAATTCCTACCCGAATACCAGACGGACTTTATTTTTGCCGCCTACGCCGAGGAGTGGGGATTTTACGGCGTGATGTTGTTGTTTATCTTATTCGGCGTGATGTTGTGGCGAATAATCCGAAATGCCTATTACGGCTCGTCTAATTTCGAGATCTTGTTCGGCTGCGGTTTGGCCATCATGTTTGCTAGCCATTTTTTGGTGAACGTTGGAATGATTATCGGTCTCATGCCGGTAACCGGTATTCCGTTTCCGTTTATGAGCTACGGCGGAACGAACCTACTGATCTGTTTCGTCGGTCTTGGAATATTGATGGGTATGCGCCGTTACCGTCGCGCTGCTCACAAAGACATGATGAAAAATGAGTTTTTCGGGATCTGATTATTTAAGAAAATAAGCACAGTATCCGGTGTCGCTTGACGCACAGTTCACACTACCACAGCAGGCATAGACACCAACACCTTTACACATTGAGTCATTGTTTGTTGTTGATTTGTCTGGCATCCAAACTATCATTGGGGTGTTTTGATATTGATTTATGCATCCAACAGCCACACCTTGTGATTGCGAGTTATTTAAATACAGATAACTGTCTCCTCCAGAAGTTCTGTTACTAAGTGGGTCTTGTGGTATTTTTATATATTTAGAAAAGGCTGAATTTATTGTGTCATTACCAACTAGCCCACCACTGCTTTTCCAGCAACTCACGCCGGATGCTTTTCCGAGACAAGCTGGGGCATTTATTCCTGTAGTTGGGAAATTTCCACCATTATCATTAGCGTACATATTAAAGGCGGTTTCTAGTTGGTGTATATTTTGCAGTCTTAATGTATCTCTAGCTTTTGCTCTAGCATCATTTAGACTGGCAAGAATAACAGAAGAAAGCATACTGATTATTGAAATCACCACCAAAAGCTCGATGAGGGTAAAACCTTTATTATTTTTTGATTTTGTTTTTAGTATCACAAAGACATGATGAAGAATGAGTTTTTCGGGATTTAGGATTTATTTTTTTCCTAGGGACAGCTTGGGCTAAGCGGAATTGCTGGAAAATTTGGAACGGTGTGTCCAGGAGCCCCAATTCCCCAACCATCCTGATTGCCACAGGCTGATGCTCCACCCTCGCCTTGATTGGCATCAAAAATATAAGCATAACCCCACGGATCACTTTTTATATTTGATAGTCCTTTTACTATTCCGTTTGTAGAGTTTTCAATTTCAGTAAGGGCTGTTTTAAACAGAGCCAAACAAGCTGGGGTATTGGCTAGGTCCGGAACACAGAGACCGGTACTACAACTAGGCATGCAATGCATAGCGTTTGTGTCTGGAGCAAAAGAGATCAAAGGTTTGCCTCGTTCGCCTTGAGCGATCATAATCGCCTGAACTATTTGTTTGGCTTGCATTTGGGCCGCTGCAACCCTAGCTTTCTCTCGGGCACTGGAGAGGGAAGCCAACACGATACTAGAAAGCATAGCGATAATCGAAATCACCACCATAAGTTCGATAAGGGTAAAACCTTTTGTCAGCTTTGATTTGGTCATGAGTTATTTAATGGCAAAATAGATGGCGACGGCAAAGCAAACAATGGAAATTATTATCATCAGCTGATCAGCGCCTTTTTGATCTTTGGCAAAACCTTTTTTAATCAGCCAACCGCCGATACTCGGAGACTGTGGCTTCGGCATCTGTTTGAAGGGATTAGTGTCTTTAAATTCTACAGACATTTTTTTGATTGTTAGACTATTAATGGTGTAAATTGTAGCATCTATTTGTACAGTTCCAAAGTCTCCTTTACCATCAAGCCTTTGGTAAAACCAGAGTTGATTTTGGTCTTGATGCTGTGTCCAAATTCCACTGATTTTGACGGGTTTTTTATCAGAAACTCGATCGCTTTCATGATTTCTTCCGGTTCCTTTGGCTTTAGTAATATGCCATCGGCCATGTCGTCAATAATCTCCGGTATGCCGCCGACGGCGCTTGCAATGATGGGGAGACCGGCCTGGCCCGCTTCGAGGATAGAATAAGGAAAGGCTTCGGTGATCGAGGTTAACGTAAAGATGTCGAGGGCTTTGAGATACAAGGCGGCATTGTCTATTTTGCCGACCAAGAAGATGAAATTATTTAATTTGTAGCGGTCAATTCTTTCCTGGAGTTTTTGTCTTTTTTCGCCATAACCGATGATTATGAGAACCGGCATATTCTGCGGTTCGTCAATACATGAAATATGAAGCAGGTGCATTGCCTCGATGACGTATTTCAAGCCTTTGTTTTTGTGAAGCTCGCTTATCGTGCCGAGCCAGACTTTATCTCCAAGGTCGAGATTGTCAGGTAATAATTTGAGTATTTCTTGCCGAGAATTTTCGCGAGAATGAAAATCAACAGGTCCGATACCATTCCTAATTATGACAATCTTTTCTCCCAGCCGGCCATTTTTTGCAATTTGTTGCTTGGTGCTTTCTGATACCGCGATGGTTTTGGTTGACAGGAGAATGGTGAAGCAGTGAAGACAGTAGATGATTTTCTTTTGCCACCAAGATCGGTCTTCGTTGAACGCCCAGCCGTGACCAGTGAAGATGATTTTAGGGCGATAGTCTGTAAAACGCAGCTTGCCGCCAAGGGAAAAAATCCGGGCAGCCAAACCGCCCATGAGTCCCATTTTGGAGCTATTCAAGTGGATTATGCCGGGCTTTTCCTGTCGGAACGTTTTTATCAGCCGAAAGAATGATCTGATATCTTTCCAGAAATTTACATCTCGATCGAGTGTCGGTAGGATAATTGTGCGGATGTTTTTTTCTTCCAGTCTGGTCTTCAATAGCCCTTCGCCGCCCATCAAAACAACCGCTTCGTATTTGTCTTTGGGCAGGGAAGTTGTTAGATCAAAGACGTACTTTTGTGCTCCGCCGAAATTGCTCTTGGTAATGCAATATAGGACTTTGGTTTTGCCTTTTTCCATGATATTCGTAAATTATAGCATATATAAGGACGACTATTAAACAAGGCGGCGATTATTGAATTGTCCAATAAATGATGTATACTATGCCTACTATGCTAGTCTTAAACAAGAAGGAACCCTGGCTGTTATTTCTAGGAGATATCGTCATTTTTGTCTTATCGCTCTGGCTCACCTTGGGGTTGCGCTATTTGGCCCTGCCGTCGCTTGATCTGTTTGCCGATCACCTGGTTCCTTATGCCGCGCTTTTTCTGCTGTGGGCCCTAGCTTTCTTCATCGCCGGTTTGTATGAAAAGCATACCGTCATGATGAACTATAAGTTGCCGGGTTTGATTTTCCGCACCCAGGTGATAAACAGCGTCTTGGCGATCATCTTCTTCTACTTCATTCCTTACTTCGGCATCACGCCCAAGACGATACTTTTTATCTACCTGGTCGTTTCCTTCCTGCTGTTTTTCATCTGGCGGATGTATGGCCAGAGAATTTTTGGTCTGAAGGTTCGCGAACCGGCAATCTTGGTTGGCAGCGGGGAAGAGATGCATCTATTGCTCGATGAGGTAAACAATAATCCGCGCTATAATTTTCAGTTCATCTCCCATATCGACCTGGACAAGATTGCCGGCTTTGATTTGCAAAAAGATGTGATCGAAAAAATTTATTCGGAAGGGGTTTCAGTCGTGGCCATCGATTTGCAGCACGAAAAAATCGGTCCGATGCTGCCACACCTTTATAATCTGCTTTTCTCAAAAATTCAATTTGTGGATATTCACAAAGTCTATGAAGATATTTTTGACCGGGTGCCGCTGTCTTTGATCAAGTATAACTGGTTTTTGGAGAATATTTCTTTGGCGCCCAGCATGACTTCCGACATTTTAAAAAGGCTGATTGACCTTGTGATTTCAGTGTTTTTTGGATTAATTTCCCTAATCGTCTATCCTTTTGTCTATCTGGCAATCAAAATCGAAGATGGCGGTTCTTTGTTCATCATTCAGAATCGTATCGGAAGGAACAATCTGCCGGTTAAAATTTTGAAATTCCGGACGATGAGTTTTAACGACAACGGGGAAGATGGCGGCAAGAAGGGAAATCAAATCACCAGAGTCGGATCTTTCTTGCGAAAAAGCCGTATCGACGAATTGCCCCAATTGTGGAATGTGATCAAGGGCGATTTGTCGCTCATCGGTCCGCGTCCGGAACTGCCGGATTTGGCCAAGAAATACGAACAGCAAATTCCTTATTACAATGTCCGCCATCTGATCAAGCCGGGTTTGTCCGGTTGGGCCCAGCTGTATCATGAGAATCATCCTCACCATGACGCTAACGTCGAGGAAACAAAAAACAAGCTGTCTTACGATTTGTATTATGTGAAAAATCGTTCGTTCGGTCTGGATTTGGAAATTGCCTTAAAGACTATCAAAACCCTACTTTCCCGATCGGGGAAATAGTTTGCGGGAGAGCGAGACCAGGCTTTTGAAAAGCATTGCACAGGCTGGCGAGCCGAGCATAGCAAATTTTCAGCAGAAAATTATGCGCGGTTTTCAAAAGCCTGGTCGAGCGTATTTTCTGTTGCAAATCACCAAAAAGCGACTATAATGGCCATTATGTTTAAACGAAGATTTTGGGCTTTTATTTTAATCGTTTTGGCGGCGGCAGTCGGCTATTTTGTCTACTCAACCAACGTCAAGGATTCAAAATATAATTTTAAACTCGGCCTCGACCTCAATGGCGGAACAGAGTTGATTTATCAGGCAGATACGAAAGATGTGGTCGGAGGCGATGTTACTAGTGCCATGGAAACTTTGCGTGACGTGATCGAGAGACGCGTCAATGTTTTTGGCGTGTCGGAGCCGGTTATCCAGGTAGAGAGCGGAGAGAGACTTTTGGTAGAATTGCCGGGCGTTACCAATATTGACGAAGCCGTGAAAATGATCGGCCTCACTCCGTCTCTGGAATTCAAATTATTAAAGAAAGAATTTGAAAATGCCACGTCTTCTGACGTGATGGCCGGAAAGAAAAACGATGAACTTTTCGACTCGACTGGTTTGACCGGACGATTGCTTGAAAAATCTTCAGTCGAATTTTCCGGTACGACTGGCGATACGGCGGTTGCCCTCCAGTTTAACAGTGATGGGGCAAAACTCTTTGCCGAAATTACAAAAAACAATATCGGACGACATTTGGCCATCTTTTTGGATGGTGATATAAAATCCATGCCAGTAATCCGAGAAGAAATCAAAGGGGGCAAGGCTTCCATTTCTGGCGGCTTTACCGGTTCAGCTGGCTTGAAAGAAGCCAAGACTTTGGTCAATAACTTAAACCTCGGTGCCTTACCGGTTCCCATCGAACTTATCTCGACTCAGACTGTTGGTGCCTCGCTCGGCAATGAGGCGGTAAAGGCAAGCATGCATGCTGGTCTGTGGGCATTTTTGATTATCGGCATATTCCTGATCGTCTGGTATCGTCTGCCGGGAGTGTTGGCGGTTATCGCTTTAGCTATTTACACGGCAATCAACTTGGCCTTGTTCAAATTAATTCCTGTGACGATGACAGCGGCGGGCATTGCCGGTTTTATTCTCTCGATGGGTATGGCGGTGGATGCGAATATTTTGATCTTTGAACGAACCAAGGAAGAATTGAAACGCGGAAGGGAATTGGGTGACGCGATCAAAGAAGGTTTTGCCCGGGCTTGGCTTTCTATCCGTGACAGCAATATTTCAAGCTTGATCACAGCCACGATCCTGTTCTTCTTCTCCAGTACGCCAATGGTGAAAGGTTTCGCCTTGGTCTTTGGAATGGGTGTTTTGGTCTCGATGTTTTCAGCGATCACGGCAACCAGGACTTTGCTCTTGGCGATGAAGCATGACGGAGCCGGTAAGGTCATGAGATTTTTATTTAGCAGCGGGATCAGTAAGTAAGATACTGCCTACAATATACTAATTACAAAATACAAAATTATGTGGATTATCAAACATCGAACAATTTTTTACATCTTCTCTGCTATCCTGATCGTGGCCTCGTTTGTTTCTCTGGCGATTTGGGGTCTCCAGGTTGGCGTTGATTTCAAGGGAGGAACGGTGATCGAGATGACTTATCCAGCCGGCCGTCCTGATAAGGCAATGGTTGAAAGTAAAATTGCCGAGACAGCCCAGGCGATCAGTCTTGGCAATTATATCTTGCGACCAATCGGCGACAAGGACTACTCGATCAAGAGCCGCCAGGTAAATGAAAGCGAAAGGCAGCAGCTCCAAGCGGCATTTTCTAATGCCGGTGCCAGCGCCGAATTGAAGAAAATCAATTCGATCGGGCCAGTGATTGGTGGTGAAGCTACCAAGAAGGCGGTCGTCTCGGTGATTTTGGTTATTCTTTGTATCGTGCTGTTTATTACTTTTGCTTTCCGTAAAGTGTCCAAGCCAGTCGCTTCCTGGAAATTCGGTTTGATGGCAATCGTGGCCCTGGCTCATGACGTGATTATCCCGATCGGTGCCTTCTCGATCCTCGGCCATTATTTTGGTTATGAAGTCGATACTTTGTTTGTCACAGCCTTGCTGGTGATTCTCGGTTTTTCAATCCACGATACCATCGTGGTTTACGATCGAATCCGTGAAAACCTGAAAATATCAGACATGGAAAAAGATAAAAAAGAGTTTGTGACAATCGTGGGGGAGAGCGTGCGACAAACATTTGTCCGTTCGATCAACACCTCAATGTCGACCATTTTGGCCCTCGTTGCCTTGTACTTCTTGGGAGCGGAAGCCACCAGACATTTCTCTCTGGCTTTGATTATCGGTATCGCTGTCGGTACGTATTCATCAATCTTCATCGCTTCAGCTTTACTGGTGACAATTCAAAAATTCCAAGATAAAAAGACCGCTTAATTCTTATTCGGTAAAAACTTAATACCAAATAAGGCGGTTTTGCGAAGCAAAACCGCCTTTAAGTTTAGCCAGTTTTTGTCGTTTTCCCCATATATATGAGCCTGGATTCTCTTTATTTAAAAAGACTTGACTCCAAAACATTTCTGAGTATAATAGACCCCACTGGTTAATTGTCACCTTATGGGTGATTTTTAAACGGTAAACCCGGGGGAATTTAATAAAATTTTAACGGGGGAAAATGATCGTTGACATTTGGAAAATATAGAACGTATATTAAATAGAAGTGCACACAAAATGCACTCTGGTAATGATACGTGCAAGTACACAATATTAGTTACTTTGGCAGTCGAGCGGGGCTCCTGCAAAGTAAACTTTGTAAATGATTTCACTCAACAATTTTTCAAAAGGAATTGGTTGAGACGATACTAGGATCAAAAAGGAATTGTCTGATGTATAGAATTTGTTCAAGCAATTGATTAAATGATATTATTCTTTCTTTTGTTCCGTTCAATCAAAAATTTAAATTAAAATTTATTTTTTATTTAGAGTTTGATCCTAGCTCAGGATGAACGCTGGCGGCGTGGATAGGGCATGCAAGTCAAGGGGGTCGCAAGACAACCGGCAGACGAGATAGTAATAGGTAGGTACGAACCTTCGAGTCAGGAATAGCTAGTCGAAAGACTAGGTAATACTTGATACCTGAATACTATACTTTGGACACAAGCGATTGCGTCTAGAGTATAGTATTCAGAAAAGATTTATCGCTTGAAGATCGGCCTGCTCGGTATCAGCTAGTTGGTAAGGTAATGGCTTACCAAGGCAATGACGCCTAGGGGGGGTGAGAGCCTGTTCCCCATCGATGGAACTGAGACACGGTCCATACACCTACGGGTGGCTGCAGTCGAGAATATTCCGCAATGGGCGAAAGCCTGACGGAGCGACGCCGCGTGCAGGAAGAAGTGCTTCGGTATGTAAACTGCTTTTGTGGTCTAGAAATTTATTGATCAGACCAAGAATAAGAGGTTGCTAAACTCGTGCCAGCAGCAGCGGTAATACGAGTGCCTCAAGCGTTATCCGGAATCATTGGGCGTAAAGGGTGTGCAGGCGGTCTTGTTAGTCTTCTGTGAAATTCTTCGGCTTAACCGGGGACCCGCAGGGGAAACGGCAAGACTAGAGGATGCGAGAGGTCTACGGAACTCATAGTGTAGCGGTGAAATGCGTTGATATTATGGGGAACACCAAAAGCGAAGGCAGTAGACTGGAGCATTCCTGACGCTCAAACACGAAAGCGTGGGTAGCGAATGGGATTAGATACCCCAGTAGTCCACGCCCTAAACCATCTTCTCTAGATTTTCGGAGTATCGACCCTCTGAGAGTCACAGCTAACGCGTTAAGAGAAGCGCCTGGGTAGTACGGCCGCAAGGCTAAAACTCAAAGGAATAGACGGGGACTTGCACAAGCGGAGGATCATGTGGTTTAATTCGATGACAAACGAAGAACCTTACCAGGGTTGGAAATCTAGTTGAAGACAAGGAGAAACTTTTGTCGTCCGCAAGGACAATTAGACAGGTGATGCATGGCCGTCGTCAGTTCGTGGTTTGAATTGTTCCCTTAAGTGGGGTAACGAACGCAACCCTTGTTGCCTGTTTTAAATGTCAGGCGAGACTGCCCAGCTTTGAGCGCACGAAGCGCACGCTGTAGAAAGTATAAAGTAGATTGTATATAGTGTTAGAAATTTTTGCTTTGCAAAAATCCGCACTATCTACGATATACAAAATACAATCTACCGCTTGAAATCGCTTCGCGAATTCAAAGCTGGGAGGAAGGCAAGGATGACGCCAGGTCAGCATGTCCCTTTGATACCCTGGGCTACACACGTGATACAATGGCTACTACAACGCGACGCAATATCGAAAGATGGAGCAAATCGTTATAAAAGTGGCCTAAGTTCGGATAGAGGTCTGCAACTCGACCTCTTGAAGCTGGATTCGCTAGTAATCACAGGTCAGCCATACTGTGGTGAATACGTTCTCAAGTCTTGTACTCACCGCCCGTCAACTCAAGGGAATTGGGGATACCCGAAGTTCGCGCTAGTCGCGGCCTACGGTAAATTCAATGACAGGGAGTAAGTCGTAACAAGGCACGGGTAGCGGAAGCTGCTCGTGGATATTTTCAAATTGAACAACGTCATTTTAAGATTCTTTGAATCTTAAAATGACTTACTGTGTCGATTTTAAATGCCTCAATTGAGCATTTAAAGGTTTGTCTAAACCTTAAATAGATGGTTTGCCAGAACCAAAAACTTGCTGACTTTCAGGAAAGACTGATACTGAACGGAACAAAAGAAAGAATATTATAAGAAAGGCCACTCGCAAGGGTGGTTTTTCTGTTGCCACAATACCCCTTATATAGAGGCCTATTTTGGTCTATTGACAAATATCTACAATATGATATACTTTTAGAGTATTTGAACATTGTTAATTGTGTGCATAAACTTCCAAACAAGGAGTAAGTATGAACAGGATAAGAAAAGAGATTGAGCGCCGTCAGCTGAGTATCGGCGATGCGTTGCTGTTGCAGCAACGTTCGCATGATGAAATCATGTCTGTCCAAAGATCGTACAATTGGGCGGTCATGCGTTATGAACTCGGTTGCGCCTTAGACGACCTCCACGAACTGTTGTTCGGCTGGATGGTCGGGCACGAGAAGGAATTGACGACCTTGGTCTTGGCACTCGGGTTTGCAGCGATAGTTATGACAATGGTTCTCAAGCCCCTGTTGTAATACTTCATCGCTTATGGGCGCCGGTAGATTTATCTACTCGGCGCTCATTTTAAATTGGATGTTGTTGAAATTAAATAATCATGCTAATTTCTTAAGAGTGTTTTTTCTGGTCTTTTTGTAAACCGATAGAAAGTGAGGTCTAAAATGCCGTACGAAAACAAACACGGAAGCCGGCTAATCAATGGCCCAGAGATGATTGTGGAGCCGAAGATCGAAGCTGTCTCATATGTCTACAATCCAGATAGCTTGTGGCATCGGCAGATGCTTCGGCTGTATATCTTTGTTCGCGAAGTTAAAAATCAGATCAAGGACTTATTGCAGACATGGTTTCGGATTGCGGTGGTTGGGCTGGCGGTGGTCGGAATGTTTCTGCTTTTTGCTGCCCTAGCTCTCGGATTTGTTTGTATTGTTTTGGTTTCGCTCGGAATACTTTTGATCATCACTTGGGTCGTGTTGTCGACGATACTGTCTCCATATTTGGAAAGGATCTTTCTGTATCTGTTGAGCTAAACATACCCCCGTCACAACATTGTGGCGGGGGATTTTGATTGTGCGCGCACTAGGAGTTTTTCCCTCGACTAAATTTTCGCCGTCGCTCAAATTTGTCTGGGCACCAGCTCACTCGTTTTTCTTGCTAGAAAAACATCGTTCCGCTGTTCAAATCCTAGACGGCAGCAAAGCAGTTTGCTGCCTTGCGTGCACCTTGTGGTCACGGATAATTTTCTGCTGAAAATTTCCGCGACCCCGTCTCGCGCCGTCGCGCTCCGACCCGCACATCGCAAAAGAAAAACACCTTAAGAAAGGTGATTTTCATATATTTGCGATGTGCGCGCACTAGGATTTGAACCTAGGACCCCATCAGTATCAGTGATGTGCTCTACCAACTGAGCTATGCGCGCATTAATTTATGGAGAGAATATATCAGAAAATTGGCAAAAAGACAATGCAATTCTTATTATAAGGTTTGGTTTTGAAAAAAGGTAATTTCATGCTACAATACCGGCTCAAATTTAATAGGTCATTGCTCCGCGTAAAAGCGGGCAATTTTAATGGGTAATAATAATATTTTGTATGAATAGCGTCAAAAAAACAAAAATAGTCTGTACGATCGGACCGGCAACGGAATCTGAGAAAGTGTTGGGCGAGCTGGTCGGTGCCGGCATGAATGTGATGCGTCTGAACTTTTCTCATGGCGATTTTGCCGAACATCAGGTGCGAGTGAATAATATCCGAAACATAATCAAGAAAACCGGCAAGCCGATAGCTATTTTGCAGGATTTGGCCGGCCCAAAGATCCGAATCGGCGAATTTGAAAAGGGTCTGACCATTCTCAAGGAAGGCGCTAAATTCACTTTGACGACTGACAAGATCGTTGGTAATGATGAAAAAGTTTCCATCAATTACCCGATGTTGCCAAAGGAAGTGAAGGTTGGTGATCATATCTTGTTGCACGATGGCAAGAAAGCCCTTCTGGTCACCGAAATAAAAGGCAATGACGTTATCTGTAAGGTGACGGTTGGCGGTGAAATAAAAAGCCGACGCGGTGTGAACCTTCCCGATTCAGACTTGTCCGTCAGTTCTATTACTGAAAAAGACAGAAAGGATATTGCTTTTGGCTTGAAAAACAAGGTGGATTATTTCGCCCTGTCTTTTGTGAGACGACCGGCTGACATAACCGAGCTTAAAGATATCCTCGCCAAGGCTAAAAGTGATGCGAGAATAATCGCCAAAATTGAAACTCCTCAAGCCCTAAAAAACATCGATGAAATTATTAAACTATCCGATGGCATTATGGTTGCCCGGGGGGATTTGGCCGTAGAAATTCCCGCTGAAGAGGTGCCCTTGGTCCAGAAGATGTTGATTCAGAAATGTAATCAGGCGGGTAAGCCGGTCATTACCGCTACCCAGATGCTTGAATCGATGATTAATTCTCCAGTGCCAACTCGCGCCGAAGTCTCTGACGTGGCTAATGCTATCTTAGATGGTACGGATGCCATCATGCTTTCCGAGGAAACCACCCTCGGTCAATTCCCAGTCAAGGCTGTCCAGATGATGACCAGGATTGCGGAAAAAATCGAAAGCGATTCCCAATATCGAACTTTGGTTACTTCTCGAAAATACAGCGATCCGATTAAGAGGACATCCGATGCCTTGGGTAACGGCGCAATGGAAGTGGCCAAGGAAAGCGGGGCGAAGGTTATTGTCGCTCTGACGGATCGTGGTTTTGCTGCCCGAATGATTTCTCGCTATAAGCCAGAGCAAAAGATTTTGGCGTTGACCCCGAATGAAAAGACTAGAAATTGGCTGGCCCTGTCTTATGGTTGCTCGACGGTCGTCTGCAAGAAATTTGGTCAGATAAATGAAGCGATCAAGGAAGCAAAAGCTTTGACTCTAAAGAGCAAGATGGCAGTGAAGGGAGACAAGATTGTGATTGTCTTTGGCTTGCCACTTGGAAAGAGTGGGGGAACTAATTCATTGATTGTGGAAACACTATAAAAGTAGATCGTATATTGTAGAGGGTAGATAGAGCAAAGCCGGAATTCGCGTAGCGAATTCCGGCTTTGATTTTTGAAGGTTTTACTATAGTATATGGCTATTGCCGCGGTGGCGAAATTGGTAGACGCGCTACGTTCAGGTCGTAGTTCTCGCAAGGGATTGGAGGTTCAAATCCTCTCCGCGGCACATGAGGGATTACAAGGAATGTTTCAAAGGTAAGAAAATAACCATGCTTGGTCTCGGCCTTCTTGGTCGCGGTTTGAACGACGCCAAGTTTTTGGCCGAATGCGGAGCAGACCTGATCGTGACTGATTTGAAAACCGCTGACGAATTGAAACCAACGCTAAAAAAGTTACAATCTACAAAATCCAATCTACAATCTACAAAATTTGTCTTGGGCGAACACCGATTGGAAGATTTCCGTAATCGCGATTTTATTTTGAAATCGGCTGGTGTTCCGCTTGGTTCTCCGTATATTGCCGAAGCTAAAAAAAACAATATTCCGATCGAGATGGATGAATCCTTGTTTTTCAAATTGGTTTCCGATGTCACATTAATCGGTGTGACTGGTACTAGGGGTAAAACCACCACAACCTATTTGATATACGAAATACTCAAAGCCGCTTATGGCGAGAAAGTCCATCTTGGCGGAAATATTCGCGGTTTAGCGACTTTGCCTCTTCTAAAAAAAATCCGACCTGGCGATATGGTGGTCGCGGAGCTTTCTTCCTGGCAGCTGCAGGGTTTTGGCGAGGCCAAAATCAGTCCGCAGATTTCCGTGTTTACAAACCTCTTGCCTGATCATTTGAACTATTACCTGATCGGCAGCAAGGATGAAAAAGAGGCCAAACAGAAATATTTTTTAGACAAGGCTCAGATTTTTGCAAACCAAAAGGCCGGTGATCATTTGATTTTGGACAGGGATATCAAAAAAATCATTTTGCAAAGATACAGCAGAAACATTTTAAGTACACAAAAAATCATTGGCAACAGGTTACCCGCCGGTTGGAAACCCAAAATCAAAGGCGAACATAATGTCAGGCATATCTTGCGGGCAATGGAGGTGGCTAAGATTTTGGGTGTTGACCTGAAGATAATAAAAAAAGCTGTGGAGAATTTTGGTGGGGTGGACGGACGCCAGCAATTGGTCAGGGAGTATAAGGGGATAAAAATATATAACGATACGACGGCGACCACGCCGGACGCGACCGTCGTGGCTTTGAAATCTCTCGGTGATAAAAAGAAGAAGAACCTTGTCCTTATTATCGGCGGTTCGGACAAGGGCCTGGTGATGTCGGTATTGATCAAGGAAGCGCCGAAATATTGCAAAAAAATTATTGTCCTTGACGGAATCGGATCAGATAAATTAAAAATTCAGATTAGTAAGATAAAGGCCTGGGATTATGCCGAAGCCAGCAGCCTGAAAGAGGCGGTAAAAAAAGCTGTCGGATATTGCAAGCGCGGGGACACGCTTCTTCTCAGCCCCGCCCACGCTTCCAAAGGAATGTTTAAGAATGAATATGACCGAGGCGATCAGTTTGTAAAAATCATAAATGATTTGAAATAAAAAACGATGAACTGTGATGTTCATCGTTTTGGCCTGAATCGCTATCTTCCCAGATAACCATAGAGTGCCGCCGGCAGGCCCATTTGATCGGCATACATCTGGTCGAAGATCGAATAGTGCCACCATTCGGTCGGATTGCAGACAAAGCCGTGTTCAGTCATGAGCCAATAAAGCAAGCGCCGATTTTTTCGGGCTTCCTCCTCACGAGCCGAGAGACTTCGTTGTTTGGATTCATGTTCGAAATAATCCGGATACATGAGGCCTTTGCCTTTTCCAAACTCCAATTTCTCTCCGTCAACTTGCCTGATGTCGAGGTCGACTGCTCCACCGGTAGAGTGGGGCGGGGGAGAAAGAAACAATCTTTTCTTAGGCGGAACTTTTGTTATCCAGCCAGACATTTCCTTTCGGATGTCTTCGTCTGACAGTTTCGTCTTTCCCTTTTTTATTTTCCAAAAGTTACGCCAATAGATTATGCGTTGGACTTGGATTGGCCGATAAGCATCGCTTACATAGAGCATCAGGCCAACTTCCCGCAGTTCTCTGTCGATATCCAACAATATGCTGGCCACGGTCTTGCGCACAAACAAGTTTTCAATTGCCCCCGCTATGGTTGGCAGTATTTTAAACTGGTAGTTTGCCCCAGCGATGCCTAATTTCCGAAGATCGACATCCCTCTCTTTGTGCAAGGGGTTGTGCCGGTTAATCGGGATATCATAGATGCTGCCTTTCGATTGCCTCGTGCCTGACAAATCTGTTATTGGCCTACTCCTATATAATTCAAGGTCTAATTTCATAGAACAACTCCTTTGTAATTAGTCTGGTGTTAAAATTAGCACACAAATAAGCTTTGTCAACTAAGGATTTTTAAGCTTGACAAATAATCTAGATATGCTATAATAGACAACGAAGCTGGTTTTGAGTTCGCAACATAAAGTTGTGCAAAACCGGTAAAAAATAGAATAGAGAAAAGAAAGAGGTAGACCGTGAAGAAAGTGAATACGATAGTCGTGCATCAGAACCCGCATTTGGATGAGATCGTGGCCGTTTGGTTCCTTCGGAATTTCGGCGAGGAAAAGTTCCCCGGCGTTTCCGAAGCGAAGCTTACGACCTGGGGTCGCAAGGAATTGTCGCGGACGACGCCGGAGATGTGCGCGATGAGCGGAACTCTCCTTGTCGGCCTTGGTGGCGGAATGTTTGACGATCATCAGGACGATGGCGTTCGGAAGGATTGTGCCGCTGGTCTGGTTGCCAAGTATCTTGGCCTGGACAAGCTTGGCAAGCTGAAGAAGCTCATCAACGACACCTACTTGGCCGATGCCAAGTGCGAAGGCGAGCTCTACTCGAAGGCGGAGGAGGTGAAAAATCTCAATCGCTATTGGGTGGGTTCGATCGACGTTGAGCGTCTTTACGCTCAAGTCGAGCCGGCGATACTCGCCATCGTGGCGAGGCAGGAAGAATACTTGGAGGCCAAGAAGGTTTTCTACAAGGCCTACAAGCAGGAGGTCGGTCCGGCGGCGATCGTTGCCGTCGATAAGCTCGACAATCGCCAGTTCCAGTGCGTGGCGCGGAATATGGGAGGCAACGTGATCGTTCAGCGCAATGCTGACGGTCTGACGCAGATCTTCGGGTTTGACGACCTGCAGATGGATTGGTTGGCCGCCCGGATCCGCAAGCACGAGCTCTACGCCAGTCAGATCAAGCCCCGGCATTTCTTGTCAGGCGAGTATCTGGCCTCGGCGGGAACGGTGCCGGAGGTGCCGCATTGGCATCTCGACCGGAACAATCTGTTGAACGGCTCTGAGTCGTTTACCGATGTTCCGCCTTCCGGGATTCCGTTCCGGGAGTTGGTGAACCTGGTCGAAAAGCACGCTTGGGAATTGTTCCAGGCGAAGGCTGATGGCCAGGATGGAGAAGCTCAGCCGAAGGCCGAGCAGGCAGTTGCCTAATTGGCGACTGTGACATAGCCAGGGAGATTAAGTTCTCCCTGGCTATTATTTATTTATAAAATTATCAGGGTTCATTATTCCCTGGTTTTCTGTTAAGATGTTTTTATGCAGAATATTTTGAAAGAGGCAAAAATAGTGCATTTTATCGGTATTGGCGGTATCGGTATTTCGGCGATTGCCCGAATGCTTTTGTCAGAAGGGAAGACCGTGTCCGGGTCTGATGCTTCAGAGTCGGAAATCACGGTCGCTCTAAGAAAACTTGGCGCGGAGATTTTTATTGGCCAGAAAAAAGAAAACGTTCCGACCAATATTGATTTGTTTATTTATACCGTAGCGGTAAAAGAAGATAACCCGGAATTCATCGAGGCGAAATCCAGAGGGGTAAAGATGATGACTTATGCAGAGACTCTGAATGAAATTTCAAAATCTAAATACACCATTGCGGTATCTGGAACTCATGGGAAAACCACCGTGACGGCCATGGTGGCAAAGATATTGATAGATGCTGGTTTGGATCCGACGGTAATCGTGGGTTCTCTGATAAAAGATAAAAGTGGCGAGCCGACAAATTTTATTGCTGGCAAGTCGAAGTATTTTGTCGTAGAAGCTTGTGAATATGAACGGTCGTTTTTAAATATTGAGCCCAAAATTGCCGTCATAAATAATATTGATGCTGATCATCTGGATTACTATGGTGACTTGAATGGTGTGATCGCCGGTTTTAATGAATTTGCCCAGAAAGTTCCTGGAGATGGTTTTGTGGTTTGTGATCCTCACGATGAAAAGGTCACCAAGTCACTTATTGGAATTGAAAGTAATATTGTCGATCGCAAAGAATTTTATTCAAAATCAATCAAGCTGATGGTTCCCGGCGAGCATAATCGTCTTAATGCGGCGACCGCCATGGCGGTAGCCAAAGTGCTGGGTATCGAAACTGACCAGGCTTTAAAATCATTAGAAAGTTTTTCCGGAGCTTGGCGCCGTTTCGAATATAAGGGCAAAACAAAAGCGGGAACTATAGTCTATGAAGATTATGCCCATAATCCGCAGAAAATCCGTGCTGCACTCCAAGGAGCCAGAGAGATGTTCCCGGATAAAAGACTGGTGGTGGTTTTCCAACCACACTTATTTTCCCGCACCAAATTATTGCTGAATGAATTTGCCACTGCTTTTGGCGATGCTGATGAAATAATCTTGGCACCCATTTACCCGGCTCGCGAGGCTTTTGACCCCACTATAAGTTCGGAGATTTTAGCAGAGGGGATTAAGTATAAAAAGCTCGAACAGGATATTTCTCGCCAGACACGAAAATCTTCTGCTGAAGATTTTCTCTGTCCGGCGCCGTCGCGCCTCCCAAGCTCTAACTCAAAACATCCCGTTCGAGCTTTCAAAAACTTTTCCGATATCGAAACCTACCTAAAATCCTCTCTTAGCCCAAACGATGTCCTCATTACTATGGGCGCCGGCGAGCAGTATAAGATAGGGGAGAATCTGCTGAAGTGAAAAGTTTTAAGGTTGAAAGTTTATAAGGTAAAATAACTTTCACCATGGTGAAAGTTATTTTAAAATATACTATGACGTATTTAGTCTGATGTGGTGTATTTGACAAAAGTTATTTTTATAGTAATTTGAATATTAAGAAAGTTCTCTGACAGAAAATCCATCAGCCAGCTTGGGGCTTTGATGGTGGTCCACTGCTTTGAATCCTAACCGAGTGGTTGGGTTTGGAGTAAAGGCATAAACCAAGTAAAAGAGGAGAGTAGAAATGAATAAGTTAGGGATTGAGTATTATGTGCCGATTAGTTTTGGAATCACTATTAAGAATGCCGATGTGATACCACTGCTTATCCACATGAGATGGTATCAGCAGGCTACTGCAGCCAGGGTTCATTTAAGGCTCCATCACCCTCGCTATGCAGACACTCCCGATAATTTTATCGAGAGTAGTTATCATCGGGTTCTGTGGGATGATGCCAATGATTCGGAGCAGTTTTCTCATCCAATAGCCAGACTCCGGCTTGAGGGTGGAACCAGACATGCCGCTGGTTGTAAAAATTTGTGCGCTTTGCTGGAATTGGATTTGAATGATCGGAGGTATGGCAAAAGCATAATTTTCTCTCCGGTTCCGTTTGGGGTAAATGGCAAGCCGATGCTGCCGTTTTGTGGAGAGGAATTAGTTCAGTTCCTTTACGCGGCCAAAATGGTGTTGGGGTCTGGCAAGAATGTCATTTGGAAAGGGACAGTCTTGCTGGAACAGCTCAAGAGAGCTAGCGTCGCTGAAGATAAAATCCTGAAATTCTACAACACCTTTTACGAGGTAATGGGGAAGCTGGATTTTATGGACGAGCCGGAAGAAGACTCCTGGATAATCACCAGGACGGTCAGAGAGTTTGAACAAATCTTTGGCGTTAAGTTGCCGGATATTTGGGATTAAGTTTGGGGTTGGCGGGGGAAATATCGGAGCCGGCACGTCTGTGTGCCGGCTCATCTTTTTAATCCTTATATTCCAGTTGACTTTCTGATACTCTTTTGCTAGTATACTCGGAGCTTGAGAGAGCTTTATTTTTTATAGTAAATCAAGGATGGCAAAAACATCAACAACAGTCAGAGCACTAAAAACCCCGAAATTTGCGTCTAGAGTCGTTAGACGATGTTTTCGCTGTGGTCGAAAACACGGTTATATGAGAGATTTCGATATGTGCAGAATTTGCTTTAGGGAGTTTGCCAATCAGGGTAAAATTCCAGGTATTAAAAAATCATCATGGTAACAGATCCAGTTTCAGATTTTATAACAAGAATCAAGATGGCCGGCGCTTCCAATAAAGAAGTTGTCACCTTGCCTTATTCAAAATTGATTGATGCGATCGCGACCGTACTGGTTGCTGAGGGATATTTAAAGAGCGTTTCCAAGAAGAAAAAGAACGCTAGGACTTTTGATGTTGAAATCGCCTACAAAGATGGCAAGCCAAAGATCACTGGTGCCGTTCGAGTTTCCAAGCCGTCAAAGCGAGTTTATGAAAAAGCCGGCAACTTGAATTTGTTCAAGAGCGGTTTTGGCCGAACAATCCTTTCGACCCCACGAGGCATTTTGACAAACCGACAGGCCGTCAAAGAAAAGGCTGGTGGCGAAGTCTTGTTCAAAATTTGGTAATAACGACGTAAATTAAGCTAATAAAAATACAATGAGCAGAATAGGAAAAAATGCAATAATAATCCCAGCTAAGACCGAAGTGAAGGTTGAGGGTGATACTGTCACCGTCAAAGGTCCTTTGGGCGAGCTCAAGAGGACTTTCCGAACCGGCATGACCATTACCGTCGCCGATGGCAAGGTTGTTGTTGCTCCCAAAAAGGCAAAAATCGATGTCAGCACAAACGCCCTTTGGGGAACTATCGCTTCTCATATCAAAAATATGGTCGGCGGAGTGAACAAGGCTTATGAAAAGAAATTGATTGTCGAGGGTATCGGTTTTAAGGCCGATGTCGTCGGTAGCGAATTGGTTTTCAAACTTGGTTTCTCGCACCCAATCAAGGTTGCTATTCCTAAGGAGTTGAAAGCTCTTTCTGAAAAGAACGTCATTACGGTTTCCGGAATTGACAAAGAATTGGTTGGCCGCTATGTGGCGGAGATTCGCGCTTTGAAAAAGCCGGAGCCTTACAAAGGCAAGGGTATCCGATACAGCGATGAAGTAATCAAGAGAAAGGAAGGTAAGAAGACAGCATAATCCAGAGGACTTTTGAAAAAGATTTAAGAAGAATTATTTAAAACAATGAAGAAAGTAAATATAAAAAAAGCCAAGATTGAGAGACGACACAAGAAAATCCGTGCCAAGATTTTTGGTACCGAAGCCAAGCCACGATTGTCGATCTTCAAGTCAAACAAGTATATTTACGGTCAGATTATCAATGATGACGCCCAGAAGACCATTCTTTCCTTGTCATCAATGAAGGTAAAAGGTAAGACTTTCTCTGAGCGAGCGGTTGCGACCGGCAAGGAGTTGGCCAAGATGGCTCTCGACAAGAAAATCGATACTGTCGTCTTTGATCGAGGTGGTTTCAAGTATGTCGGCCGAGTGAAAGCTTTTGCCGATGGCGCTCGAGAGGGTGGTCTTAAATTCTAATACGTAACATAAATTAATTTTTAATAAAAATCATGGAAGAAGTAAAAAAAGAAAACACAACCGCTCCAGTCGCTCCAACCGCTCCGGCCACGCCAGCAGCGAGAACTTTTGGTAATACTTCCAGATTCAATAATGGACAGAATTCACGTTTCAGCCGATTCGCTCCACGAACTGGTGGCGCGCCATCTACTGGTGGTGATAATCGCGTAAAAAATACTCGAAAGCCAATGTCTCGATCCGAACGACCACGAGCGGAATTTGAACAGAAAATGTTGAATATCCGACGTGTCGCCCGTGTTGCAACCGGTGGACGCCGATTCAATTTCTCTGTCGCGCTGGTCGCTGGTGATAAGAAAGGCAAGGTAGGTGTTGGTCTGGGTAAGGCCAATGATACTTCTTTGGCAATCGATAAATCTCTCCGAAATGCCAAGAAAAATATGATCGTGGTCAACACAACAAAAACTTTTTCTATTCCTCATGAAGTCTCGGCAAAATACTGCAGCGCTATGGTGGTAATCCGACCGGCACCAGGCCGAGGAGTCGTGGCTGGTAGCGCCGTCCGAAACGTCTTGGACTTAGCGGGAGTGAAAGATGTGACCGCCAAGATTTTGTCCGGTTCAAAGAACAAGCTAAATATCGCTCGAGCAACCATCATCGCTTTGTCTCAATTGCCAAAAATTGAGAAGAAAGAGGTTAAAGCTCCGATCAAGGAAGCCGAAGTTAAAGCCGTTAAATAATATTTAATACCATGCAGATACATAATCTAAAAAGAAAAACCCCACTCAAGAAAAGCACTGTTGTTGGACGCGGTGGTAAGAGAGGTAAGACATCTGGCCGAGGAGGCAAGGGTCAGACCGCGCGTGCTGGTCACAAGATGCGACCAGAATGGCGAGATATCATCAAGAAAATGCCGAAACTCCGAGGCTATGCCTTCCAGTCACTCAGCAAAATCAAGGAACCAATTTTTGCAATCAACGTCTCATCATTGAATGAATTTTTCTCAAATGGTGACACCGTCAAGCCTTCAACCCTCGCGGCCAAAGGAATCGTTGAAGCCAAGTATGGTAAGAACCAGAAAATAAAAGTCTTGGGTGATGGCGAGATAACAAAGAAAATTACCGTCGTCGGTTGTGAAGTTTCAAAATCAGCAAAAGAGAAAATCGAAAAAGCTGGCGGCGCGGTTAAATAAACCGCCCGTTTTGCAATTAATTTTTAATCATATGTTTCAAAATTTCATTACAAAAACCGTTCAGATATTCAAGGATCCGTCTTTGCGTCGAAGGATTTTGGTGGTGATTGGCGCTCTGGCTTTGTTCCGTGTTTTGTCGACAATCCCAATTCCTGGAATAAATGCCGACAAATTGGCCGCCTTTTTCGATCAGTCAGCCGCTGGTGATATTTTTGGTTTGGTCAGCATCGTTTCTGGTGGCGGACTCAGCCATTTGTCCATTGTGATGCTTGGTGTTGGTCCCTATATTACCGGTTCGATCATTATGCAGCTGCTCACCATGATCTTTCCTAAATTGAAAGCGATGTATCACGAAGAAGGAGAGTTGGGTCGGGCAAAATTCACTCAATACTCAAGAATTTTGACTGTGCCTCTCGCTATCGTCCAAGGTTTTGGTTATTTGATGTTGCTAGAGAAATCCGGAGCGGTGGAGAGCCTCGGTGTGATCGGCTTTATTGCTAATATCGCGATGATTACGGCCGGATCGGTTCTTCTGATGTGGATGGGCGAGCTTATGACGGAATTCGGTATCGGTAACGGAACCTCAATGATTATCTTCGCCGGTATCGTCGCCGCTATCCCAACCCACCTGTCTCAGATGGTAGTCAACTTTACTTCCAGTCAGATCCCAATGACCATCCTTCTGGCCGTTGCTGGTGTTTTGATTGTTCTCGGTGTTGTGATCGTGACTGAAGCAGAAAGACCGATTCCGGTCACTTATGCCAAGAGGATTCGCGGTAACAAAGTCTATGGTGGTGTTTCGACTTATCTGCCGCTTCGAGTGAACCAGGCTGGTGTGATTCCGATCATCTTTGCTTTGTCGATCCTTTTGTTTCCACAGATGATTTTCAAATTCTTAGCAACAGTTCCAAACCACATTGTCGCCAGTGTTTCTGATTATATCGTTGGGGTATTGGCAAATGGCTGGTTCTACTCAATCTTTTATTTCATCTTGGTCTTCTTGTTTACTTATTTCTACACCGCTGTTACTTTCGATCCGCATGCTATTTCGGAAAATTTGCAGAAGAACGGCGCCTTTATACCAGGTGTTCGACCAGGTGATTCCACCTCGGAATACATTTCCAAGATCTTGACCAGAATCACAATGGTTGGAGCTATCTTCCTCGGTCTTGTTGCTGTCTTGCCGCTTGCTATGAAAGCGATCACTGGTATTTCTTCGATTGCGATCGGCGGTACGGCACTCTTGATCGTTGTTTCTGTCGTTCTTGATTTGATTAAAAAGGTGGACGCCCAGTTGTCGATGAGAGAGTACTAAAATAGTATTTAGTACCTTGTATATAGGAAAAAGCCGGGGTTTGCAAAGCAAACCCCGGCTTTCGTTGGTCTCTTTTAATATTCCACATTTTAAGGTAATATCAAATCTATGGATAAGCAGAAATTTTACGTTGTAGGCACGCCAATCGGAAATATGGAAGACATCACCTACCGGGCGGTGCGTATTTTGCGCGAGGTGGATATGATCCTATGTGAAGATACGCGGGTAACTTTGAACTTGCTAAATAAATACGAGATCAAGAATACGACCATGAGCTATCACAGTCAGAGCGAGATTTCCAAGGTACAAAAAATACTGGACTTAATCCAGGAAGGAAAGACTTTAGCCCTAGTTTCTGATGCTGGCACCCCAACCATTTCCGACCCAGGCTCGATGTTGATTGCCAAAATCCGCGAAACCTTTCCGGAATTGGAAATAATCGCCATCCCCGGACCGAGCGCTTTTGTGTCAGCTCTGTCTGTTGCCGGTCTTCATTCCGCGGAATTCACTTTCTTGGGCTTCCTCCCGCACAAGAAAGGCCGAGAGACTTTGTTTAAAGAGATCGCCACATCTCGGAGGGTGATGGTCTTTTACGAGTCGCCTCACCGCATCATGAAGACCTTGGAATCTTTGAAAAAGTTTGCTCCGGCGAAAAAAGTGGTCATCGCCCGCGAATTGACAAAAATATTTGAACAGATAGTCACCGGCCTGCCGGAAGAAGTCGAGAAATATTTTCTAAAAAATGCCGACAAAGTCCGGGGGGAATTCGTGGTGATGGTTTCGCCTTAGGCTGGACCGGTTCGGGATAATATGCTACTTTAATTTTGGGAAAATCGTAATTCGAATCAAAGAAAGGCTGGTGAGAAGAATGAAAGAAGAAAAAAAGACATTCAATATCGACTGGGTCGAATTTTGGTTTATGATCATTGTTGCTGCCTTCTATGGCCTGATCTTTTCCAGTTTGGCGGTTCATTTCTTCCATTTCGGCACAAAAGGGTTTGCCGTTTCCTTTCTTGTCAGTTTGGTTTTGTTCTACAAGATCCAACTACATTTGCCTAATGACAATGATGAGGCAAATAGCCCGAGGGGCGGGGATTTTTGCGGATTGGATTAATTATCGGAACGCTAACTTGACCGCTGGTTTCATGCCAGCGATTTTTTTTATGTGATTTTTCCCTCGACTATGTTAGAATACGTTTGATTAGCAGTTTTAATTTAATTTTATGGTAAAAATAACATCTGTGACAATAGTTGGTTTCCTGTTGATGCTCGCTCCATTTTACGGCTTGCCCAAAGACTGGATTATTGTCGGGGCAGCCATCGGTGGCTTAGCAGTGTTGGTTTTATCTATCATGATTAGAAAGGAGTTACATGTTGTTTTGAAAGAATTGCATACGCCAGGCAGTGAGAAGGCTGATGTCTTTGTGGATAGCGAGATGAAGAAATAAGATTTTTGCAAATGAGAATTATTGCTAAACAAAAAATGTTTTGGGTGGCGGTTGTTGTGGTTATTTTTGGCATCTCACTCTTCGTTCTGCCGTATCTTTTGCCGACCAATTTTTCCCTCGGTTTAAGCGAGGTAGAGGCGCCAAAAATCGAAGTGGAAAAAGTCCCTCATGTCTCGACGCCGACCGCCGTAAAAGGTATCTATATGACTTCGTGCGTGGCGAGCATGCCGACTTTTCGTGCGAAGCTGGTAAAACTTATTGATGAAACGGAGCTCAACTCGGTTGTCATCGATATCAAGGATTATTCCGGCACAATTTCGGTGGATTTTAATAATCCAGAGTATAAGTCGGCCTATGAAGCCAATGGTTGTAAGGTGAAAGACATGAAAGATTTCATCAAATCTTTACACGAGAAAAATATTTACGTAATCGCCAGAATTACCTCTTTCCAAGATCCGTTTGTTGCCAAGCAACATCCCGAGTGGGCGATAAAAAAGAAAAGCGATAAGACCGTCGTGTGGAAAGATCGCAAGGGGATAAGCTTTATCGATGCTAATAACCGGGATATGTGGAAATATTTGGCTGATTTGGGAACGGAGGCTTATAAATTAGGCTTTGATGAAATAAATTTTGATTATATCCGTTTTCCGTCTGATGGCGATATGAAAGACATATATTTTCCTTGGAGCAATAGTATTTTGACTACTTCAACCTCGACGATGCCCAAGGCGGTGGTGATGAAAGGCTTCTTCGAATATTTGCACAGCCGGTTTGGTGGAACAGAAACAAAAATCTCGGCCGATCTTTTTGGCATGACGACCACCAATACTGACGACCTGAACATCGGCCAATTGCTAGAAGATGCCGCCCCAAATTTTGATTACATTGCGCCGATGGTCTACCCGTCGCATTATCCGTCCGGTTTTAATAATTACAAAGACGTGAATGCCCATCCTTACGATATTGTGAAATTTTCGATGGATAAAGCGGTGGCGCGTTTGATCTTGGCCAGTACGACACCTCTCAAATTGCGACCATGGTTGCAAGACAATGATTATCCCGTGCCTTATACGCCGGAGATGGTTCGGGCGCAAATGAAGGCGACGTATGATGCCGGTCTGAATTCCTGGATGTTATGGGATGCGGCCAATACTTATACTCGCGCGGCTTTGTTAGCTGAGTAAGTTTTTATGTCTGGACAAAAGTCCAAAAATGATTAGTATTATTTACGGATTGCAAGTCAGGAACTATTTTGAAAGGGTGTTAGATGGAACCAAAAGAGCTTAAACGTTATAACCGACGTATCCGTCAGTGGGAACACGAACTGGTGGAGGAACTGGCGTCTTGTATGTTGCGAGGGGAAAATCCGCCCAGAGATAAAAAAGCAGCGGCCTTTGGCGCATCATTCTTCTCTAGGCTGAGTGAAGACGACTGTTGCTACTGGGCAATGTTTTCTGCCCGTTGCGATAAAGAGATCTCATCGGAAAATTTCTTGAAATGTCTGAGTTCCTGGCTGATATTGGGCCAGGATAGGTTTTCTGAAATCTGTGAGGAAGCCAAACCCTTGGAAGTTCCTCAGAAAAGCATTGATTGGCTAAAGACGGTAAGTGCCAATTCAGTGACGCGTCCTTTGGCCGCTAGGGGATTTAGACGGGCTCGATATGCTTGCCTTTGATTTTTGCCAGTGATTGCATCCGCAGTCGCTGGCCTTTTTGTTTGAATTTTTCTTATAATTATCGGTCGGCCCACTGGCAAGTTTAACGTTCCGACAGACTTATGTTATAATACATTTCAAATGTACGATCCAGAGAGAATAACAACTTTTGCGAGAACGGACGCCCGTAACAAACTGGTGGAGTTTGGCATTAAGGCCAAAGACCGTACCCGTCACGTCTATGTGATCGGTAAAACCGGTATGGGTAAATCTACTTTGCTGGAAAACATGGCGGTACAGGATATCCAAAATGGCGAGGGTATGGCCTTTATCGATCCGCACGGCAAGACGGCGGAACTGCTATTGAATTATGTGCCGGAACATCGCGTCAAAGACGTTCTGTATTTTGCGCCGTTCGATATGGATAATCCGATCTCTTTCAACGTACTCGAAGATGTCGGCTATGACAAGAGACACCTGGTCGTGTCCGGCTTGATGAGCACCTTCAAGAAAATCTGGGTGGATGCCTGGTCAGCGCGAATGGAATACATCTTGGGCAATACTTTGTTAGCCCTCCTGGAAACTCCCGGTACGACTTTGTTGTCGGTAAACAGAATGTTGGCCGACAAGGAATTCAGGAAGAAGGTAGTCAACAACGTGACTGACCCATCGGTCAAGTCTTTTTGGGTAGATGAGTTTGCCAAATATACGGACAAATTTGCCGCTGAAGCAACGCCGGCCATCCAGAACAAGATCGGTCAATTTACCAATAATCCGCTGATTAGAAATATTATCGGTCAGGCCAAATCGTCTTTTGATTTGCGAAAGATGATCGATGAGGGAAAGATTATTATTATCAACCTGTCCAAAGGTCGGGTCGGTGAGGCTAATGCTAACCTGCTTGGCTCAATGTTGATTACCAAGATTTACCTGGCAGCCATGTCCCGCGCTGACGTGTCAGAAAAAACTTTGCAGAAATTGCCAAACTTTTACCTCTATGTCGATGAATTTCAGTCGTTTGCCAATGAAAGCTTTGCCGACATTTTGTCGGAGGCGAGAAAGTATAAATTAAACTTGACGATTGCCCACCAATATATAGAGCAGATGTCTGAGGAAGTGCGAGCGGCGGTTTTTGGCAACGTTGGTACGATGATTACTTTCCGTGTCGGAGCGATCGACGCTGAAGTCTTGGAAAAGGAATTTGCTCCGCAATTTACTGCCGAGGACCTGGTGAACCTGGGAATGTTCCAACTTTATTTAAAATTAATGATTGATGGGGCCTCGTCACAGCCTTTTTCAGCGACATCTTTGCCGCCAATCAAAGAACCGGAAATTTCCTTTAAACAGGAGGCCGTAGACATGTCTCGAAAGCAGTTTGCGCAACAGCGCGAATTGGTGGAAAAGGATATTATGGAATGGCATAGAGGCGATGGCGTAGGCGGTGGGAATGCCTCTGAAGAGCCTAAAAATGCCGTAAATAACGACAGAAATACCAATACCGGCAATACGTCTTCTTATGGCGGTCAAAGCCCTGTGGGTCAAAAATACACCCAAAAACCAAACATAAACAGGGAAGAAAAAACGGATAGAAAATTTCCCGGGCAAGGCGATGGCCAGTCCATCCAAAAGCCAAAATATGAAAAAAGGGCTCCAATCCAGCCGGTACAAACAGTGCCGATGAAGCCGGTCTTTGTTTTGCAAAAAACGCAACCAGTAGCCGAGAGGACAGAAGAAAAAGCTTTTGTACCGCCGGCTTTGGAAAAGGAAGCCGGGGATGACTTTGTGTCATTAAAAGATCTGAAAAAAGCGGTTGAAAAAGTCATCGAACCAGCCAGACCGATCGAGCCAGAAAAGAAAAATTCGCTGACGGGGACTGAAAAAAGTAATGCCACCGGCACCAACAATCTCAATGTCAAAAAAGCGGGCAACCCGGAGAGCTTGAGCGAATTGCGAGCGGTTTTAGCCGCTTTCAAAAAAGATAGTGTTAAAAAGGATGATGAAAAAATTTCCCCAAAGAAGACTGAAATGGTTGGGGAGAAGAATTCAGTCAACGACGTCAAGAAAACGGAGACCATAAATACTCAAAAAGAAGAACCAAAAAAACTGGCGGAAATCCCCAAGGATGTTTTGGAGAAAATCCTCCGGGTGGATGACTCAAATAATAAATAAGTCACTTAACTGTCATTTCCGTGGAGACGGAAATCCAGTATCTATCTTAGTACAATGGATATCTATCTGCTCGTAACCCTAGCTTTGATCGTTATATCTATCAGTGCAGTTTTATCTGTACTGATTTTGAGTCGAATGGAAAATAAGCCTGATTTAGCAGACGATCATACTCAATCTTCGCAAGATTCCGCTGAAGATTTTGATATCACTGTTTTAGAATAATAAGGAACGAATCATTCGTAGGGCCGATTTGACGCTGGCTAATTGATAGTTTGGGTAATCTTTTTTGTAGCAGTTTATTATTTTATCTACCGTTCTGGCTATTTTGAATTTATTCTTCCCAGTCTCACTGTTTGCGCTGACATTATATAAGACGGCATAATCCGGAATGTTGGCAAATTTTGTCTTTAGACCCATTCTAAGCCATAGCTCATAATCCTCGGCCAGCTTGAGATTTGCGTTATAGTCTCCTTCAGCCAGATCTTTCCGGTATAGGACGGAAGAGTGAGTGAATTGATTTCTAAGCAACATTTTGTCTCTTATTTGCTGATCGGTAGTCTCATAACTGATTTTTTCATCCTTACCGTTCTCCAAAAGCTTTATCATAAAAGTCCCAACCAAACCAATTCCCGGATTATTTTCGAGGAGATTATATTGTTTTTCAAGTTTTTTGGTATCTATCCAGATATCGTCACTGTCCAAAACGGCAATGTATTTGCCGCAAGCTTTTTGCAGTCCAAAATTTCTGTTTTCCGATACGCCCAGGTTGCTTCCGTGTTTAAAATACTTTATGCGTTCGTCTTGCTCGGCATATTTAAGGACTATTTCTTCGGTGTTGTCTGTAGATGCATCATCCAACACTAATAGCTCCCATTCTTTGAAGGTCTGATTCAGGACACTGTTGATGGCAGCGGAAACACAATTGGCTCTGTTGTAAGAGGCCATCAGTATGCTTATTTTTACGTTTCTTGTTTCCATTTAGCGTATTGATATTTTAATCCAATCCGGTGGCAAGAGATCCCTGTATTCTTTGTCGTATTTATTATTCCACTTATCAGGGGCAATTACAATCTTTCCGGCGTTTTGATTAAGCCATGCTCCCCAGAAGCTGAATGACGAATTGGCGATGATATTGTGCTTGCACTTGCTCATTATCAATAATTCCTCATAATCCTTCATGCCGGGCTGGGAGACGTAATAAGTAGGGAGGCTGACCTGGAGGTTTTTCTTTGCCCATTCTTTATCGTCCGAAAAGACAAAAACTTTTGGATCGGGGATTTTTTCGCTAATAACCTTAAGGGCGTCCGCATAGTATTCCAAGCCAAAGACCAGATGATGTTTTTTTGTTTTTGGATCGTTTACATAATCTCCCCGACGAATATGCAGTGATACTGAATTAGATTGAGATATCAATTCCATTAATTCTGAATATTTTTCTTCGATCGGTTCTTTGGGGGTGATCTCTTTAAATAGGATTTCTTTGATCGGTTCCAAATACTTGTAACTCTGCCAAAAGCCCTCCAGGTATTTTTCTTTCGTCGCCAAGGACTTTTTATCATAGCCGATATGGTGATGACCCAAGAGTTTGTCTTTAATCTTTCGATATATTTTACATAAGGGTTTCCGGTTGAAAGGACTGTCCTCGAGGTCTTTTGTCGAAGCCAGGTCAATATGGCAATTGAAACTTCCCAGCTCGTATTCTCTTTGGGTATCTTTTCCTTCAACTTCCGGAAAGTAATATTTAACCTCTGTTTTGTTGGTAATAGAAAATAATCTGCCAAAAGCATATTGGAACAACTGATTACCTATACCACCTTTTAGTTTGATTATGACCATATTATTTCTTGATAAACCAAAAACAACCGCAACCATATTTTTGGTTTTTAACCAATTCAGGATTTGAATTCTCGATAAACTTTCCACCATCGGTAATCAGGCTGAATTCTCTCAGGGATAAATCTGGGAAATAAGAGATTATCTGTTCGTAAGAATATATTCGATGGGCATTGAATTCTATTTTGGGTTGGCCGACCGGCACAACAAACAACAAAGATCCGTTTTCGGCCAAGACTCTTTTTAGCTCGGATATGGCCTTTAGGTCTCCATTTGTGTCTATCGGGTCGCCATATCGGCCAAGGCCAATGTGTTCTACCGTATGCATGCATGATAGGGAATTGATGGAATTATCGGCAAAAGGCAGCTTGGTGAGATCGGCATTGTTGCTGGTCAGATTTGATAACTTTAGATCAGCCGGCCGGTAATCATAAAAATCTGTCGGGACAAAGGCCGAGACAATTCCGGAGAAAAACAGGCTTGAAGAAATATCCGTATGCCTTTGCGGATTGATTTCTCGAACTTTTCTCGCCGCCCATGAAGTGTGGTATACATAGTGTGCATCGAAACCAGTTTTAACAGTCTTGTCTTTTATGCACGGATAAAAATCAGAAGATTTGATTGAAAATCTTTTTTCTCCCTTTTTGAATTTCAGATAGTCAAAAAAAACAAAAGGGGATAGGGCGATCCTTATTATTTTTTTAATGGTTTTTTTCATAGTTTTCAATCAGGCCTATTAGTTTTTGTGCAAAGATTTTATCAGAAAGATTGTGCAGGCAATATTCTCTCGGTCTGAAATCTTTTGCAAGGAAAGCATCAATCTTTTTGTTGAAATCCTCTGTATCTTTAAAAAACATTCCACATTCTTCGGTGAGGTAAGGAGCACTTATCTTATCATCGAGCCATGTTTTGCCATTATATTCCCAGTAACCACGGTTCCAGACAAATGTCGGTACTCCTCGAATCCAGGCTTCTTGCAATGCTATGCCTTGGCTTTCAGAAGGTGACAGATATATCAAATGCCTATATTTTTCTAGTAGTTTGTAGTATTCATCCTGTTTAAAATTTCCGTAATTGATTATTTGGTATGGGGTTTTATTCGTAATGGATTTTACAATCTCTTTGAGCATTATTTCATCACTGCTCTTATTATATATAAGAATGCCATTCCTATTTACATCTTTCGCTGCGGGATCTTTTACGCCGGCAGGTAAAATGGCTATCTTGTTTTCTAATTGCGGGTATTTTGAACAATACAGATCTTTGTTCCATTGAGATGGCAGTATAATCACATCAATACCCTCACTAAGAAGTATTTCCTGGGCTTCATTGGGTAGTATGACGATCGCTGGTCCGACAATCAGTAAATTAATCAGCCCTTTCTTTTTTTGTTCCAGAGCGTATTTAAGGGTGTTTATTCCGCTAATTACATAGGTAATTTCAGAGACTCTTTTGTTGGTTGAAAATTCAATATTCAGTTCTCTCAAACCCCTTTCCATACTTTCCAGAACGGAAATTGGGCCAGTTTTTCTATTTAGCCAGGCACGGATTTTTTCTTTGACATAGTCTAAGGAAAAAACGGTCGGTTTTCTTGTGAGCAGGGAAATATTCATTTTATTTATTCTTAAACCAACGGTATTTCAAATTCTCCAGGAATTTTATTTTTTTGAAAGGACTATATAGAGATGCCAGGGTTCTCTTGAAAACATTCTTGATTTTTGAGTATTTCAACAAGATACGCTCGCCTTCTTCTAACTCGGCAATTCTCACTGGGTTTATGGTTCTTCGCTTCGCTTTTTCAAGTGGCTGATCAAAGATGTTTCTCAGGAAATATTCAAAGCCGGACAAAATATCTTTCGGATTATAGCCTTCGGCGAATATCGGTTGGTTGATGATTTTCAGATACATAGCATCGTCGCTGTCTATTTCCTTGATTTTTTCAACGACTTGGTCAAATGACTCATAGTCGTGGCAATTTATGAAACGTTTGGTATTGAACTCTCTTGCTATCTCCGGATTTCCCCAGTATATGGGAATTGTGTTGGCCAGGAGAGAGCAGACGATCTTTTCGGTCGTATAGCCCGGTCGGGAAGAATTCTCAAAAGCGATTGAAAATTTGTGTTTTGACTCGAATTCAAACTTGTTGTCGACATTATAACCGGTATTGTTCAAATATTTTCCTCCAGCAGCGACTTTCTTGTATTTACTTAGCTTGTCAAAAAAAACTTTTCTGTTGTCATCGGCACGATAGTTTGAATAGACGAAACTGCAAAAATCAGTCTTGCCTTTCAGGTCTTGTCCCGTAAACTCCCTAGGCCTGGTCAGGTCTAAGCCCGCAGTCATTTCTAGTTCTTTTTTTTGATAAAAAGTCGCCATTAGATAAACTGGCAGGCGATAGTAGCGGTCAGCAAAATTCAAGTAGTCAAAGCCGATAGCATAATCAGCCAGGTTGAAATTTGCACTAAGGTTTTCCCCTGTGTAGTTTATCCTGATCCCACCATAATTCAGGTAATCTTTGGAGGAATCGTGGAAAAAAAAATAGTCCGGATTGTTTTTGCAAACCTCCACTTCGTAGTATTTGGTCAGGATATTATGAATGAAATTATTATAGGTCAGCGGGGTAGTGTGGTCGGTATTGTTGTAAGGGCAGTATTTGACTTTGATCTTTTTCATATTATTTGATGTGGGCTATTATCTGATTGAGATACTTTGGATCGGAGCATGACTCAGGATTGCGCTCGTTTATTTCATTGAAATATTTGTTTTTAACCGGAACGATTTTATTTTCTTTCCTGAGGAACATCTCGTATTCCATGTCTATATGGCCTATGTCTATCACCCTATATCCTAGCATAAATAAGTCATAAGCTAATACCTTGGCGGCTGGACCGAGAGATAGCAAAATAAGCCTGTCCGTCGGAGCTTTTAGCGCCTCTTTCTTGATTTCTTCGTATTTAGAATAGGCATTTTCTGATGGACAAAGGATCCTGGATACAGACTTTGCCTTGTCAAACATGTCATTGCCGACGCCGAGACGGCTTTTGCTGCCCTCGATAAGGATTACTTCTTTGCCTTGCCAAATGGAGAAGAGCTTTTGGAAAATAACCCCTGCCTGGCTGGCATCTTTGTATGATAAATACGGCCTGGATATAAATGCGTCACCATATATTTGATCTTTAGATAAGAGTCTGGACCAGGATTTTTTATATTTAAATAGGTGGTGCAAGGAAAACCAGAAATAATTTTTATTGAAATTTTCTAGACGACCCCAGATATTTGGTATGCAGATCAAGAGATTTGGGAGTTTTGATTGTAAGACAGCCTTTAACCTCGAAGATAGCTGGTCGTTTTGTTTTTGAAAGGCCAAGTCCTCCTTCTCGATTAAGGACATCTCTCCGTCGCCAAACCTTATGACGGAAAGATTCTTCTGGCAAATAACATCCAGGGTTTTGATTGGCGTTAAAACCTTGAACCCCAGTCTGGTCTTTTTTTGAAAGTAGATACTGTATAAATATGAAAAATATGCCACAATCGGTCCGAGCTTTCTTCTTAGTGGTAGTGGAATATTTTTCCTAATATATTTGACAGTTTTTTCCATATCAAAATAAATTTCTTATCTTATTCTTAATATAATTC
>Ga0194054_10000067_pt1 | contig 49230 bp, 32 predicted proteins | sample SepL2210m_MetaG_FD_163628 | JGI IMG/M metagenome (GOLD analysis project Ga0194054, IMG submission 163628) | Anoxic zone freshwater microbial communities from boreal shield lake in IISD Experimental Lakes Area, Ontario, Canada - Sep2016-L227-10m | ecosystem: Environmental > Aquatic > Freshwater... | reverse complement strand
GCCATCCCGATCCTGATTCATTTGCTGAACCGCAGCAAACCCCGTCCCATCGAATGGGGTGCCATGCAGTTCCTGAGGGCCTCCATGACCGCCCGTAGCCGCCGCGTAAAGATCGAGGACGGTATCCTCCTGTGCCTGCGCTGCCTGGCGCTGGCCACCCTGGCATTGGCCATGGCCCGCCCCTTTCTTCCCAGTATGTCCGCCATCCCCTGGATCCTCATCCTGCCCGGCATCTTTCTCGCCGTACTCTGCGCCGGCATTGCCACGGTCCTCTGGCCCAATGAAAAGTTGCGCCGCCGGCTGTTGAAAATCGCGGCCGCCATGCTGGTCATTGCCGTACTGGCGACCCTCCTGGAACAGCGGATCCAGGCACGCCGCTGGATGACGGCGGCGGGAGGTGGCGACACGGTGATCGTTCTCGACGCCTCTCTCTCAATGACCATGGCCTCCGAGGGTCCAAGCCAATTCACCCAGGCGGTCCAGGAAGCCCGTGACCTGATTGAAAAGTCACGCCCCGGTGACGCCATGGCGATTATCCTGGCGGGCCCCGTCCCCCAGGCCCTTGTCAGTCGCCCCACCTCTGATCGGCGCGAGTTGCTGCGCGCCCTCGACAGCAAGGCCTGCAAACCCACCGGCAGCATCATGGCCACACTGGAAGCCCTGAACCTGGCGACCTCGATCCTGGCCGATGGTCCTAATGTGTCTAAGACCGTGGTGATATTCACAGATGGCCAGGCCGCAGGTTGGGACGGACAGACAGAAGCCCGCTGGAACTTTCTGGCCTCCGGCTTCAAGCAACTGCCGACTCCGCCGCGTATCATCTGCCGCCGCCTTCCCCACCCTGAACTGTTCAGGAATACGCTGGTCACTGGAATCCGCCTGTCACGCTCCATCATCGGTACAGATCGCCCGGTAAAAATCGAAGTCAGCGTCGCCAACTCAGGTAACGTCCCGGTCCACCCGTCCGCGCTCGAGTTGCTGGTGGATGGAAAACAAATCGAGCGAACTCCGATCATGAAGGATCTGGTGCCGCAGGCGGCCGAGGTATTCCTTTTCAACCACATGTTCGAGACACCCGGCTACCATGTCATTCAAGCCCGACTCGTGGCCGAAGATGATCTCCTCGCCGATAATTCCCTCGAACAGATTGTCCACATCCTGGATCGTCTACCGATCCTGCTGGTTGAGGGCGCCTCTACGGAACGTTTCTTCTTCCGTAAAACGGCAAGCCTCATCCGGGTCGCGTTGACCCCACGTGACGCCTCCGCCAATAAGAGTGCCGACACCTCGGAATTGCCCTATCTGGTCAAGCCCACCATTGTTGAGGCAGCTGATATCGGCACCATCAAAGATCTCACCCCATATCGCGTCATAATTCTGGCGGACGTCTCCCGTCTGCCTGCGGCAGAGGCCGAACGTGTGGCCGTTTTCGTCAAGGCAGGGGGCGGCCTGCTGGTGACTCCCGGTGCCCGCGCCGAACCGGCGTTCTACAATGCCTGGCAGACCACCGCCGGGGAGACCCTTCTTCCCGCCCGGCTCGAGCAACGCATCTACCCACCCGATCCGCTGAAACTGGAACTCAAGTCCTTTACCCATCCCGCAGTCCGACTGGTGGCGCAACCGGATCAATCGGACGCCCGGCTTGGCCTTATAGCCAGCTATTGGGAAATGGGACTCGATCCCGCCTCCAACGAGAGCCGGGTCGGCGGCCGGCTTGAATCCGGCGCCCCCTGGCTGCTGGAACGTCCACTCGGAAAAGGGAACGTATTGATGACGCCCATGGCCTTTGATCGCCGCGACAGCAACCTGTATTCCCTCAAATGCTTTGTCCCGCTGCTCCATGAGATGGTGTACTTCCTGGCGACCTCATCCCTGCAGGACTGCAATATCATGCCGGGTACAGAATGGACGTTGGCTGGCGTAGTTCCTGCGGACGTCAATAATACGGCGGATTGGGAAACAGCCACGGTCACCCTCCCCGCTGGCGAGCAACTTCCCATCCGGATCAAACAGGAAAAAAACCGGTTCATCGTCCGTTGCGGCGAGACCCGCCAACCCGGAATTTACCGTGTCCAATTCCCCGCAGCCCTTGCCGCCGCTGCCGGGGTCGCCTCGAATGGTAACTCCGAGGTGCTCTTTGCGGTGAAGAACCAGCCTGAAGAAAGCACCCTCACCTTTCTATCCGATGCCGATATCGCGGCCATCCGAAGCCACGTCGACTTGTTCCTGCCGAAATCTCTGGATGAACTTCTCACCGCCTTCACAGGGAATATACCCGGCCAGGAATTATGGAAGATCCTGGTTATCTGTGCCTTGTTTACACTCCTTGCCGAAGTTACCCTCACCCGTTGGATCACGCTACACCGGCATCTGCATCAGGCCAAACCGGTAACCCTGAAATCCCCGGCAGAAAGCGTACAGGCTACGAAAACACGACTAACGGAGTTGATGTCGAAATGATTGATTTCTCGAACAGTCTATTAGTCTACAGCCTACTAACCTGTCTTCTGCTGGGTTTGTGGATACGCGCCCAGGTTTGGAGCCGCGTGGTGGTGAACCCGTGGAAATGGCTGGCGTTTACCGGCAGATCAGCCCTTGGATTTTTGACGCTCCTCGCCGCCGCCGGACTGGCCCAACAGGCCGTCGTATTTTCAACTAAATGGCGTCTGTGGCCACTCTTGCTTCTCGCCGCCCTCCTGATCGAAACGGTCATGGCACTGGCACGTCTTGAACGGAATATCGTATCCCCCCGGGCTGGCAGAGCCCTGACCCTCCTCAGGATATCCACCCTACTGGCGGTTGTCCTGATGCTCTGTCAGCCCGTTTTCGTCTACAACGTCGCCCATAAAATCCAGCGTCACATCGTGGTCTTGCTGGATGTCAGCGCCTCCATGCAGATCCCGGATAACAACCTGACCGTGGCCGAAAAACTACGCCTGGCCGAGAGCCTGCAGCTCCCCATGGCTCAACGCCTCTTCCAAGTCGACACACTTGCCGACCGCTTGAACGAAGCCAGTCAGAACCTTCTGGCGCAACTCGACTGGCTTAATGCTCTTTCCGGAACCGGCCAGGATCTCCGCGCCCGCCAATTGAAACAGCATGTTAAAGCGCAACGGAAAGCGCTGACCCAGGTTCGCGACAGTCTCGAAGAAACCGTAAAAGTCCTCGACGAAACCGCGGCGGCGCCCTTCCTTCAGAAGGATGCCACCTCCCAAATCACCGATCTGAAGCGCTTCAGATCCCGAATTACCTCCGAAGCCAGTCAACCCCTGGAGCTTGCCATCAAGCGGGTTGACGACTGGCAGACCGTCACCAATAGCGGTGCCGCCTATGACTCCATCCGCGAAACCGTGCAAAAAACGGCGACCTTCCTCGCCGAGGGCGAAGCACGACTGCGGCTCATCGGCGATGCCGTGGATGAACGCTTCTACCGTTCCCTGTCCGAGTCGGATCGCAAGGCCATCGACCAGATGGCCACGTTCCGCCGGAGTGAGGTGGCGTATAAACTCCTGACAACCCGCACCGGCACACAGTCCCTGCTCGAACGTCTCGAGCATGAATATGGCGTTCAACTCTTGACCTTCGGGTCATCACCCACCGAAGTAAAAACCAAAACATTTCTTGAGGCCGCTGGCACCCTGGTCATCACCTCGCCTCCGCCCCGGCAGGTTCAGGGAACCGATATCGCTGGAGCCTTGGCCAGGATCTCATCCACCATGGTACCGGAACAGACCGCCGGGGTGCTTCTTCTTACGGACGGCCGCCACAACACCGCCGGTTCCGTGGAATCCATCGCCCGCAAATTCGGCGTACAGCGAATTCCTATCTTCCCTGTTGTACTCGGAGGAAATCAGTTCCCCCCGACCGATGCCGCCATCGCCTCTGTCACCGCGCCCGAATCGGTCAGCACAAACGACCGGATCTCCTTTGCGCTCGATTTGAAACTGGATGGCCTGTCTGGCTCCAATGTGACCGTCACCCTCTTCGATGGCGCCACCCCGGTTGCCTCTAACACCGTCACACCTTCAGCCGCTGCCTTCCGACAGCAGCTCCTGCTCTCGGATGCCCCAAAAACAAATGGCCTGCACGCCTATTCCGTCAGGGTTGGAAATTTCCCTTCCGAAGTCGATTCCAGCAATAACGTATTCAATATTCCCGTGCGGGTAGAGAGCGATGCCATCAATGTCCTGCTGATCGACGGCCAACCGCGCTGGGAATTCCGTTATCTCAAAAATCTCTTCATGCAACGGGACAAGAATGTGCGGCTCCAGTACCTGTTGCTTCATCCTGACCAGGTTGCGGGAATCACCAACCGCCCCCCGCGCGCTGCCACTGTCGCGGCAGACCAGGCGGAACCCGAAGCCACCCTCCTTCCGACGAATACGGCGGAGTGGCTGAAATTCGATGTCATTATCCTGGGAGATGTGGCCCCTGATGAACTGGGCAAGGCCAACATGGACATCCTGCGGGACTATGTCCTCAGCCGCGGCGGTTCACTCATTGTCATCGCAGGAAGTCGGCATATGCCGCAAGCCTATACCGGTACTCCCCTGACAGAAATCCTTCCCGTCACTTTCAAACCCACCCAGCGTCCCCTTCTTGCGGCACCGGAAATGGAATTTCGGCTCAGCCTGACTGCGGCGGGCCGGGATGCCATGTTTATGAGGCTTGATGATGACCCGGCCGGGAACCTGAAAGCCTGGGGCGAAGTGCCCGGACTCCGCTGGAGGAACGGCGCCATCACGGCCAAGAACGGGGCCACCGTGCTCGCCTATGCGACACCACCACAGCCGGAATCCGATGGGCTGCCTAGCCGTATTCCTGACGCCGAAAGTCTTCTCAAGCAACAACGACTTGAACAGGAGAATCCGCTCGTGATCAGCCATCAAGCCGGCTTCGGCTCGGTTCTGATGTTCGGGTTCGACCAGACCTGGCGTATGCGTTACAAGAAGGGCGATCAATTTCACCACAAACTATGGGGTCAAATTCTCGGCTGGGCCACGGCCGATAGAATTGCCACCGGTTCCAATACGCTCCGGATTGGAACCTCCCGCTCGCGTTACCCTGCCGGAAGCCCGATTCGCGTTACCGCACGGCTGGCCACGCCGGACTTCATGCCCATCATAAAAGCTTCCCCTGGCGCAACGCTGTGGCGCGGCGACCGGAAAGTCTCCCATTTCCAATTGAGTTATCGCGAGAGCTCTCCGGGGATCTACTTCACCGAACTGAGTGCGTTACCCGAAGGGAATTACCGCATTGAACTGGAAACGTCTGGAATCAGCAAAAAGGATACCGCCCCGTCACCGTTCACCGAATTTTCCGTCACGGCGGTAACGGATGCTGAAAAAGTTGAGCTTTCGGCGGACCGCGGAGTGCTGACCAGTCTGGCCGGACTTTCCGCCGGCAAGGTCCTGGATACATCTGCGCTCGACTCCATTTCCAAACGGCTCGGGCCCGCAAAAATCACGAGCACAGAACGGCGCCAGATTGATATATGGAATTCCTGGCCCTGGTTTCTTCTGATCCTGACGCTCCTGACCGCCGAGTGGATGCTGCGCAAGAAAGTGAGGCTGCCCTGATGAACAAGACCCCGATAAACGAACCGGCCCCGCTGCCAGCCCAGATTGTAACCGCACTCAGCGGGCTGATCCGGCGGACACGGCACCTGATGATTCTCCGCGGACTTTGCGCTTCCTGTGCCGCCGGACTCGGAGCGTTCCTGCTGATCATGCTGCTGGATGCCAGCGTCACCCTGCTGGTCGAGTGGCCCCGCTGGGTCATGACCGTGCTGGCCTATGCTGCCTGGGTGGGAGCGACAGTCTGGTACCTGATCCGGCCCCTGACCCACTCGTTCACGCTGGCCGGCGTTGCACGGCTCATCGAAACACACCATCCGGAATTACAGGAGCGCATCAGTTCCGCCGTCCAACTCCTGGGCAGTAAGGATCTCCCCTCCATTCGCGGCTCAGAAACCCTCATCGCGGCCTTGACCGAAGAAGCGGTCCGCGAAGCCATCACGATCCAACCCCGCCATGAAATCTCATTTCGCGGCGCGATTCCGTTCGTCGCCGCCGCCGCAATCGTATTTATTTCGCTGTCGACGATCTACCTGGTATGGCCCCGGCAAACTTGTTTCCTGCTGGCACGTGCCACAGCCCCCTTCCTAAATCTCCCCAACGTTCAGGCGGTCGACCTCGTGGTTGAACCCGGCGATACCCTTGTTGCCGCAGGATCTTCCTTGAACGTTTCGCTTCGCACAGCCAACCCGGTCGTCTCCTTCGCACGGCTTCGCCAGGTGGATCGTCAAGGCCGTGTAACGGTCATGGAAATGGCTCCACTGCCGGCCTCAACCAATCAGCCGGGACGACGCTTTGCCGTCACCGTTCCCCGCATCCTGAACGACTTCCGGTATCGCGTTCAGGCCGGCGATGCACTCTCCCGGTATTTCACCGTCCGTGTGGCCATCCCCCCCGTCATTGAACACCTCGCCCTCCAATACAGCTACCCCGAATACTCACGCCTGAGCATCAAGCAGGAGCGTGACGGCTCCGGAACCATCCGGGCGCTTGCCGGCACCGCCGTATCCCTGTCGGCTCAAGTCAACAAACCCGCGCGCCAAGCCATACTTTTGGTGATGACCCCCACCCTGACTAACACCTTCACAGGACTTCTCCGCACGGAAGGAAAAATCAATTTTTATGATTTCAGTCTCACGTTACCAGGAAAACTGAACGGTAGTTGGACCATCCGACTGACTGACGAAATCAACCTGACCAACTCTCCATTCGAGCACCCTATACAGAGCATCCCGGACAATCCACCCGTGGTCACCCTAACCAGCCCCCTCACCCGTGAGCTGCACCTGAACCGCGAGGCCCGCCTCCCTATCACCTACCGGGCTGAAGACGATCACGGGTTAACCGCCGTGGCCCTTGTTTGCACTGTTTCGGGAATGACCAACGACCTGATCCGGTCCCTGCCCCTGCCGGATTCCTCGCCAGAAACAATTCCAAGAACCCTCAATGGAGAAACACTTATCGCGCTTGAGGACATCTGTTTCAGCAACGCGACACGCGTCTCCTTCCGCATCCGGGCGTTTGATAACCTCCCGAGGCCTTTCCAAGGTCCCCAGAGCACCGACTCGGAGCCCTGCACCATCCTCATTGATAATCAGGCGGCCTCCTGGACAGAACAAGTTCTGACCAGTCAGGATCAGCGCGTCCAACAGGGACTCAAGAAGGTCCGGGATCAACTCAACCTTGCCCGCGAACAGGCACGGGCCCTGGAAAAGCCGTTGGGCCAGCCCACCCTCCCCGACAGCACCACCCGCCAAATTGACACCCTTCAGGATACGCTGGCCTCCACCGACAACGGGCTGAGGAAAATCGCCGCTGATATTGACAAGGGCTTCTTTGAATCCATGGCCAGTAACCTGACCACACTTGCGGAAGGCCATATCAGCAAGGCGGAAAATATGGCGGGGCAAATCCGTCTTCTTGACACCCCCGCCGAGCGCACCGCCATCAACAGCAATATCACTGCGGAAATCACCACCTCGCTGGAGACCGTGGAGAAGGCTATTGAGAATCATGAAATTGCCAGGGCCGCAGTTCACCGCGCCGTGAAACTCGAGCAGTTGGCGAATAAACAGGCCGCCCTTGCGCAAGCCCGGCAAGACATGGACAACACCCCGCCCATCCCTTCCAGTAACACGACCGCCATCGCCCAGGCTGCTGCCGCCTCAAATGAGTGGAAGCGTGCCCAGAATCAGGTGGCCAATGAACTCGCCAAAGTCACCCGCGAAACCCCCGGCTCCGCAGCCCAGATTGCCGCGGCTATCAGTAACCGTACGACTCAAGCCGCCACTCAGGCCAATGACCTCGCGACGCGGCAGAAAGAGCTCGCGGCTTTAACAAAAGAAGAAACGGAGCGACTTCAGAAACAGGACAGCCAATGGCGCGAGCTCACCACTCGCCAGAATCAGTTGGCAGATCTTGCCCGCAACGAACCGCTGGCAGCGGCCCAAAGCGAAGCCATGCGAAATGCCGCCCGCGATCTGGAATCCGGAAAAACCGCACATGCCGTCGAAACCCAGGCCAACGTATCCGACGCCCTGAAACAGGCCGCTGATATACTGCGCCAGGCTGCCAACGCTCAACAGACCGCCGTGCCACAGGCTGCACAGCAGCAGTCTCAGGATTCTATCAAACCGAACCCCACGCGCGAACTCGCCGCCCGCGCGGCTGAACTGAATGCCGACCAGCAAGCCTCCGCCAACCCCAAACCTGAAGACCCCTCTGCAAAAGCCGCAACACAACAAGCAGCGCGGCAAGCACAGGAAGCCAGCAGCCTTGCCAAACTCGCCGCACTGAACGCCGGACAGGCTGCGGAGAGGGCCCAACAGACCGCTCAACAAATTGACCAAAACAAAGCCGCGACTCGCGAGGCCGCACAAGAGATCAGACAAACCGCACAAGCAGCGGCAGACCAGGCGAAACGAGCACAACAGGCGGCTCAAGCCGCCCAACATGAGGCCAATCAAGCCGCTGAGCTGGTTCAAAAATCAACTTACTCCACTTCCACACACGCCGCAGAAGAGGCGCTCGCCGAGACTGCGAAGTCAGCCGACTCAGCCACCGTCCATGCCAAGACGGCATCAGATGCGGCGTTGAAAGCCAGTGGACTCGCCGCACGGGCGGCGGAGATAAGAGCCAATCAGGAAGCTTCCTCCACCCCCAACTCTGCGGTTACCCCGGCAAAAAATGATACACAACAGGCGGCACAGCAGGCTCAGGATGCCCGTAAGCTGGCCCAGCAGTCGACCCAACGCGCCGAACAGGCGGCGGACAAAACCAGACAGGCAGTTCAACAAATCGAACAACAGCTTTCGCTGGCAAAGCAAACTGCAGTAAAGAGTTCACAGGCAGCGGAACAAGCGGCCCAACAAGCGCAACATGCCATGGGGAAAGCCAACGAACAGGAACTGATCAATGCCACTCAGGCGGCACGGCAGAAAGCTCTGTCCGCACAACAAAACGAGGACGCGGCACGCAAGGCCAGCAAGCAGGCACAAGGGTTATTGAAAGCAGCCGAGCAAGAGGTTCTGAAAGCTCAAAAAGCGACCGAGGATACCCAGCAAGCCGCTCAACAGGCAACTGAACAAGCCCAGAAAGGTGCCGCCGCCCCCACCCCGTTCGCCGCCGAACAGGCACAAGCCGCAACTGCCAGGACGGCAGCAGCAGCCACGGCCCATGCCGTGACTGCACAAGAAGCAGCCTTGAAAGCTGCAAAAATTGCCGAACGGGCGACAGACCTGAGTGCGGAACAGCAAGCCTCAGGAAAATCCCCGCTCGAAAACGCCCTGGCAAAAGCCGCCACGCAACAGGCCGCACAGCAAGCACAGGAAGATGCCAAACTTGCCCGGCAGGCAACGGTAAACGCCGGGCAGGCGGCTGAAAATACCAGGCAGACAGCCCAACAACTCGAACAACAGGCGGCGATGGCTAAACAAACTTCCTCAAAGAGTGCACAAACTGCCTCACAAGCCGCGCGACAGGCAAAACAAATCAACCAGTCCGCCGAAGTTCAGGCACAAAAAGCGCAAAATGCGGCTGAAGAAGCCCAGCAGGCGGCGAAAGAGGCAATTGATCAAGCGCAGAAGGCTGCTTCTGCCACGTCCCCACGCGCCACTGAACAGGCTCAGGACGAAACCCGTAAGGCCGCCGCCTTAGCCGCAACCAAGGCCTTGGCCGCAGAAGAGGCCGCGCTCAAAGCCAGTGACTTCGCCGCGCGTGCCGCAGGCTTGAAAGCCGAGCAACAGGACTCCAGTAAACTCAACCTTGAAAATGCCGCGACTAAGAACGCCACTCAACGTTCAGAACAGCAAGCTCAAGACGCCCGCCGGATGGCCCAACAAGCTGCCAAAATCGCCGGTGAGGCGGCAGAACGCGCCAAACAGTCAGTCCAACAGGCCGCACAAGAATTGGCCACAGCCCAGGAAGCCGCCGCTAAAGGCTCACAAACAGCTGAACAAGCGGCACAACTGGCCCAGCAATCCAAGGGTACCGCCAACGAACAAATCATGACTCAAGCTGCTCAGACCGCCCAGAAAAATGCGCAGACCGCGAAGCAGAACGAAGTCGAAGCGCGTGCGGCTGCAGAGCAGGCAAAGCAAGCCACCCAAGCCGCAGAACAACAGGTGCAAAAATCACAGCAGGCGGCTCAAGCGGCCCAGCAAGCCGCTCAACAGGCAACTGAACAAGCCCAGCGGGGAGCCACCGCCAACTCCACGCGCGCCGCCGAGCAGGCACAGGCAGAAACGGCCAAGGCGGCCGCCGCCGCCACCGCCAACGCCGTAGCCGCCCAGGAAGCGGCGCTAAAGGCCAACGAGTTTGCCACCCAGGCAGCAGGTATCAAGACCAATGCCCAAGTTACCGCCGCCATTGCGCCGAAATTCGGAAATGTCTCGGCGAAAGCGTCCGCACAACGAGCCGCGCAGCAAGCTCAGGAGGCCAACAAGATTGCCCAACAAGCAGCAGAGGCCACAAAGCAGGCAGCAGAAAAAGCCCGGCAGGCAGCCCAACAAATCGATCAACAGGCAGCCACCGCCCAACAGACGGCGGCCCGAAGTGCTCAGGCCGCTCAGCAGATTACTCAGCAGGCAACTCAAGCCAAGGGTAAACCCGACGAACAGGCAATGGCTCGCGCTGCTCAGACCGCACAGCAAAACGCCCTGGCCGCCAAACAAAATGAAGCCGCAGCCCGGGACGCCTCACAGCAGGCAAAACAATCCGTCCAGTCCGTGAATCAACAGGTTCAAAACGCACAACAGGCGGCTCAAACGGCCCAGCAAGCAGCCCAAAATGCCATCGAGCAAGCCCAGAAGGCCGCCGCTTCAACCTCCACACGCGCCGCCGAACAGGCTCAATCAGAAGCCACGAAGGTGACGTCCACAGCTACCGCCAATGCCGTGGCCGCAGCCGAAGCGGCATTGAAAACCAGCGAAATTGCCGCGCGGATCCTTCAACAAAACAATGCGCTAAAGTTGTCAGAACTGGCCCGGCAGCAAGCGGAACTTCACCGCGAAGCCGCCAACCTGATTACAGGAAAAGAGAACGCAAAAGATTTACTGAACGCAAACCTCTCACGACAGGCGGGCGAACAGCAGCAGAAATTAGCGGATGAAACCGATGCGCTGGCACGTGAATTGAATAAGGAGCCCCCTCCCACCCGCGCGGCGATACAGGCAACCCGGGCGGCAGATACGGCCCGTCAGACCGCCTCTGAAATGCAAAAAGGTGACCTGCCACAAGCAAGTTCATCCGCGACGGAAGCCAGTCAGGCCATGAATCAACTCGCCGATACGCTTCGCTCCGCAACCACAGCGACCGCCTCAGACCGGCTCGATAAACGTGCAGAACTCGCCCGTCTTGCCCAGCAGGCCGACACCCTCTCAAAACAGCAGGCACAACTGGGACATCTGATGGGTGCCCTCGCCGAGAACAGGCCACACGATGCCTTGCAACAACAGCAGGAACAATTGGGCGGAGAGGCGAAAGAACTCACCCAGGAAGCCAACGTACTCCATGAACAAGCGAACGATGTTCTGGCACAATCCCAGATTGGCCCCAAAACAGCACAGGCGGCCCAGGAATTAAACCGGGCAACCCAATCTGCAGAACAATCCGCCAAACGATTCATCGAGGCAACCGGAAAGGATGATGATTCCGGGCGCAGGGCCTCAGCCCAGGAACAACAACAGGCTGCCAGCCAAACCCTTCAGAACCAGCAGAACGCCGCCCAATCACTGCAACAGGCCTCCGCTCAATTGCAACAGGTTGCCAGTGCTGCGGGTTCCCCTCAAACGCCCAGGGCGGCCCCTGGCCAGCAACCCGCCGCCTCGCTGGCAGCTCAGGAAGCCATCGCCCAAGCCTATCAGTCGGCCAAACAGGCGGCGGAAAGTTCACAAGTATCTGCCGCCGCACAGTCCGCCACTCAACTGGCGCAAGCCGCTCAACTGGCTGCCGCCGATGCTCAAGCCTCAGGCGCCAACGCACGCCCTGCGACCCTCCAATCGGCCAGTCTTAACAGTGACGGCAAAAACGATACCTCACAGGCCTCCGAAGGGGTCCCCTCCTTTGCACGACGTATGGGGCTAAAACTTCAGGATTGGCTCCGTCTGCACGGTGAATTGAAAGACGATGTGCTCAAGGCGGCCAATAATGAAGGCCCCGAAGAATACCGCCCCTTAATCCAGCGCTATTTCCATGAGGTTTCCGGTCATGGAGAAGAGGAGTAATATGAATATCTTCACACGATTACTTGGACTGGCAACGCTCACTCTCCTGCTGGCCTCCTCGTCCAACGCTGCACCCTCTGTGATACAAGATGTAAAGTATCAACGCGCGTTTGATGAGGCGGTGGATAAAGGGCTCTCCTTCCTCGCCAAATCACAAACAAAAGATGGGGCGATCGGAGAAAAGCAGTCACCCGCCATCACATCTCTGGCCGTCATGGCATTTCTGGCCCGGGGCCATACACCGGGACTTCCTCCCTATGGCGATGTGATCAATCACGGCATAGATTTCATTCTCACAACCCCGGACACGAAAGGCACGATGATGGGCGGCCAGGGCCAGATGTATAGCCACAACATCGCCTGCCTGATGCTCTCGGAAGTCTCCGGCATGGTGGATCCGGAACGCCAGGCCAGGATCGATGCGATTCTGCCAAGGGCCATCCGCATCATATTGGACGCCCAGGATGTCAATAAGCCCGAGTCCATGGCTGGCGGCTGGCGCTATCAGCCCACCAGTACCGACAGCGATATCTCCCTTGCCGGCTGGGCCTTGGCGGCCTTGCGCTCGACCCGGAACAATGGCGCACCAGTGCCCAAGGAGGCGATTGATAAAGCCGTGAAGTTCATCCTCCGCTGCCGGACCCAGGACAATGGGTTCGCCTACCAGCCCGGTGGCGGGGCCAACCTGGCCCGTACAGGAATCGGCCTCCTCTGCCTGGAACTATCCGGAAGGCACCGCGAAGATGTCACGCTTAAGGCGGGGCAGTATATTATTAATCAGTTCAAAAAAGACTCACCGTTCAGTGGCGATTCTGGCCGCTACTATGCCCTGTACTATGTGGCCAACGGGATGTTCCAGCTGGGTGGTCCGGAATGGGAAGCCTTTGCCCCGATCCTCTATGACACCATTCTTAAAACGCAGTCAAAAGACGGTTCATGGCCAATCTCGGGCAGCCATGATAAAGATATCACCTATTGCACCAGCATGGCCATTCTCTCCCTGAGTGTCTCCTACCGCCAGCTCCCCATCTACCAACGGTAGAGATTCCTCATAAATATCCAAGAAGCATGTGGCATCGAATGTTTTAGTTAAAAGACATTTGACACCGACACACGGAATTGTGGTACTTTTTGAAGACATTAGAAAAAGAACGCATCACTATGGATATCAAGCATCATATTCGCGAAGCCCAACGCAAGATTATCAACAACCTGATAACCTGTGAGTTACTGATCGCTGACCTCTACTCAGAGTTCGGGCGGACAAATCAGGAAATGTCTGAATTCTGGCAGGACCTTGCGCTTGAGGAAAAAGAACATGCCGCTCAACTCACATCGGTGGTTCACCTTCAGGGAAAGGGCCTGATTTTTCAGGATATTGGACGGTTCGACACCGTTGCGATGGCACCCTTAATGGACATGGTTAAAAAGGAATTAGAATCAGCACGTCTAACGCCCCCCTCTCCCATACATGCCCTTTCAGTTGCTCTGGACGTGGAAACATCACTGATTGACTCACATTTCTACGAAATCGTGAAAGCCGATTCCCCTGAATATCAGGCTATTGCCCGCGAGCTTGGAGCGGATACGAAGCAGCATGTCGAAAAGGTGCGAGCCAAGTTCATTGCATGCCATCACAAGGATTCCAGGAAAAAGTAACCAACCTTCCGCCCCTAAGCTTAGAGGCGGGAATGAATGCCACCAGCTCCGTATCAGCCAACGGTAACCGGAATAGACTCATGCCCCCCCTCGAACAACCCAGTTCCATAGACACCGTGAACATCCGTCCCTATCAGGCCAGTGACCGGAGTGCCATCCGGCATATCTGCGCTGAAACGGCTGCTGCGGGCGAGCCGCTGGAAAACTTCTTTTCAGACCGGGAATTGGTTAGTGACCTTGTAACACGATATTATACCGACTTCGTCAGCGATTATTCCTGGGTTGCCGAACTCAATGGACAACTAGTCGGGTACCTGACGGCTGCCCCTGACACCCATGCTTTCAGAAAAAGTCTCCACTGGAGCATCGGCCCACAAGCCTTCCTTCTGGCGCTCGGGCGGGGGCTTCTTTTCAAGTCGACAACCTGGGCCATGGCGGGAGCCTTAATAAAGCGAAAAGGTCAATGTATCCGCCCCCCTTTCCACGTGCCGGAGAATTACCCCGCCCACCTCCATATCAACCTCTTGAAGCAGGCACGAGGCCACCATACCGGCTCTAAACTGATTTCATTGCTGCTGCAAAAGCTCAAGACCAATCATGTCCCGGGCGTCCACGCCACTGTTCTCGCCAATAATGCCGGGGCCTGCGCATTTTTTGAACGGATGGACTTCAAGCCGATTTTTGAATACGATGAAACCCTGCCGGCTAACAAGGGAGTTCGCGATGTTCATGTTATCGTATTTGGAAAAGCGGTTCGTTAAAAAACGGAGTTGCAGCGCGCGTTTACTCCTCCTCGCCCTCATCACAGTCCCCTTGCTGGCCACAGCCGAACGGCTCTCTTCAGGCCCTGTAACGCTTTGCAACACTGACCGCATTCTCATCCTCGCCCCGCACCCAGATGATGAAGTCATTGGATGCGGAGGAGTCATTCAGCAAAGTGTCGCCATGAAGCTTCCCGTACGGGTGGTCTATTTCACATATGGGGACAATAATGAATGGTCCTTTCTAATTTACCGCAAACATGCCGTACTGGCCCCCGGAGCCGTCAAACAGATGGGCCTGATCCGTCATAATGAAGCGGTGGTGGCGGCGGAAACGTTGGGGCTATCCACCAACCAACTCACGTTTCTGGGCTATCCCGACTTCGGGACCCTCCGCATCTGGATCAACCACTGGGGCGATAGCCCTCCTGCCGAAGGGATGATGACTCACGCCACTGCAGTACCCTATGCCAATGCCTTGCGGCCCGGGGCACCTTACCGAGGGGAAGAAATCGTCAAGGATCTCACCAGCGTGATACGCGCCTTTATGCCAACCAAGATTTGCGTTTCACACCCGGCCGATTTCAACGTGGATCACCGGGCACTTTATTGCTTTACACAATTGACCCTGTGGAATCTTGAAAGTGAGATTCGCCCTGAAGTTTTCCCTTACATGGTCCATTTTCCCCGCTGGCCCAATCCGCGCGGCAACCACCCCGGCCTCCCCCTCAAACCGCCAGCGTTTTTCGAGGACGATATTGCCTGGCGCGATTTCAGACTGACGCCGGAGTTGATTGCCGGCAAGGAAAAAGCGTTGCGGGCACACCGGTCCCAATTTGAATATGCCGCACACTATCTGGAATCATTCATGCGAACCAATGAGCTTTTCGGAGATTTCGAAAGAATCGTCTTCCCGGCTCCGATCACGACCCGCTCCAAGGTGAGCCTGTTGCCAACCGCGCCCCCCCGGCCTGATGAACGTGATGAGGAAAACCATTTAACCGAATCTGAACGCAATGGTTTCGTTGGTCTTGAGTGGCGCCATATCCAGTTGGAAACCAATGCCGTCAAATTATCCATTAACCTGTCGCGCCCTCTGGGCGAAGCGGTATCAGCAGCTATCCAGGTTTTCGGGTACCGCCACGATGTCCCCTTCGAACTGATGCCTAAGATCCGGGTGGAGATCGGCCTCCTGGGAAATACCGTCCACAACCAGAACCTTTCACTACCAACCAATAGAATCAGAGTTTTGCACCATATGCGGGACATTGAAGCCGAGATCCCTCTCGATCTCCTGGGGTGCCCCGAACGCCTGTTTGTCTGCGCCCGAACCTACCTGGGAGAAATCCCCCTCGACTGGGTCTCCTGGCGCCTCGTGGAACTTAAATGAGCGTCAGTCATTCTTCTTGCGTCTCGCTTGGCATCCTTGGTAATTTTCACAGCGGAAAGGTTATTCTAAACACATGGAGTCAATCATCACCAATGTTGCGCATCGGCCGCGACGCAGTTTGTGCCTGGAGCGTTCCCGTGAGCTGGAATTGGAACGGCTTAAACGCTTGTCCGTACAGGCGAGAATAGAAACGGCGCTGACCATGAGCACCCGTTTCGCGTGGCTCAAACCGCAACCCAAGGATAACTGACCCGTGAACGATCCTGAAGCCATCCTGCGTGCCGCGGAAGGTGTCATCGGCATCCTTAAGGGGCATCGCATTGACGCCGTGGTGATCGGCGCCGTGGCGCTCGCCGCCCACCACTACGTGCGACAAACGGAAGATCTCGACCTGGGGGTGAATGCCGACCTTCCGACGATGCGGGCGCTCACAGAATCGCTCCGCAAGGCGGGCTTCACGGCTGAACTGAGGGAGCCTGACGGCGACGATCCCTTGGGAGGCGTCATCGATGTGAGCGGCCCCTTTGGCCTCCTGCAAATCATCAGTTACGCGAACAGATTCCCGGCGGTGATTGAAGACGCCTTGCGTCTTTCGAATCTTGTGGTGAGGGAGGGCAGTCCGCTCAGGATCGTCCCAATCCCCCATCTTGTCGCTCTTAAACTCTATGCCGGCGGCTACAAATCGAAAGCCGACATCGTCGAGTTATTGGCCCGTAATCCCGATTTTGACCTGAACGAAATCCGGACGGTGTGCGAACAATACCGGCTCGAGGGCCTTGACGAACTTCTCTCGGAATCATCTCGCGGGCAATCCCGATGACTTCCTTTGCTTGGACAATTAGAATTGAAACTTTTTTTATTTACCCTGATGAGTAAACGGAACCTGCTTAAGGAGATCGAACATGGCTAAGAAAGTTTCTGGACTGGATGAGATTCTCGGGCGTTGGCGGACGGAAATCAAGGGAAAGCGCCGCCGCATCATTTCCTTCGAGGAGACCGTCGACATCAAGATTAACTCCCTGAACAAGCTGATCTTTACAGATGTCGAACCGTTAAATGGTTGGGAGTTCAAACATTTCAAATATACCCGCCAGCGCGAGCGTATCGCGATCGACGACGAGTGGCGTCCGATTTCCGTGGGCGAGCGTTGGGGTGGTCCCGACATGAGTGCCAAGTTCCGGTGCAATGGCCGGATGCCCGCCCGTTTCAAGGGCAAGACGGTTGTCCTCAAGGTCTATTTCAGCTGAGACACGTTGCTCTACGTAAACGGCAAGCCCTATCACGGCATCGACCCGTTTCGGGATACTGTATTTTTGACCAATCACGCCAATGGCGACGAAAGTTATGAGTTCGAGGCCGAGTCCTACATCATGTGGCATTTCGGCGAAGACGAGATCAAGACGCTGGAAATCTCGCAACTGGCCGTGATGGATGTTGAAATGAAAGACATCTACTGGGATTTCCGCGCCGCCTACAATGTCATGATGGTGCCCAATCAGGATCCTGACCTGGTGGAATTCCTCAAGGCCGGCTTCATCAAGGCCATCGAGCCGATCGACCAAAATGAGAAAGATATGGATGCACGGCGCGCCAATGCCCGGAAAGCCCGTGATATCCTGCGCCGCGAAATCTATGAAACAGATCGCTTCCAGAAGGAAGGACTGATTCATCTGGCCGGAAACTCCCACCTGGACGTGGTCTTCCTGTGGACTCATGCCGAGTTCGTGCGCAAGCTCGGGCGTACCCACGCGACCGCCCTGCGGCTGCTGGCACAATACCCGGAGTACACCTTCTCCCAGAGCCAACCGCTCATGTACGAGGAGATGAAGAATAACTATCCGGAGATGTACGAGGAAGTTAAGCAGATGGTGAAGGCTAAGCGGTGGGAAGTGATCGGCGCCTTCTGGGTCGAGCCTGACTGCAACCTGATTTCAGGCGAATCGTTTACCCGTCAGATTCTGTACGGAATCGATTTTGTGGAGCGTGAGTTCGGGGTCACCCCGCGAACCTGCTGGTGCCCGGACGTTTTTGGCAACGCCTGGACCATGCCCCAAATTCTGGCCAAGAGTGGGCTGAAGTACTTTGTGACGCACAAAATGGGCGTCTGGAACGACACCAACCCCTGGCGGAAAAACACGTTCTGGTGGCAGGGCCCGGACGGCTCGCGCATTTTCTCGCTGATGCCCCCAACGCACTTTATCGGCTCGATCGAGGCCGACCATCTGGCTGAGCACTGGAAGAACTTCGGGGACAAGAAGACCATTGGCGAAAGTCTCTACAACTTCGGTTGGGGTGATGGCGGTGGTGGGCCGGATGTGGAAATGCTGGAGTATCAACGCAGATATGCGAACTTCCCCGGCGTGGTTCCGACCAAGCCTTCATTCGTCGAAGAGGCGTTGGATCGCATGTACGAGAAGGGCAAGGACGCCGACCTGCCGGTCTGGAACGATGAACTCTATCTGGAAGAGCACCGCGGGGTACATACCACCAAAGCCCGCCTCAAAAAGCTCAACCGCATTTGTGAAAACCTGTATCGTAACGCCGAACTCTTCAGTGTGTTGAGCGGCCGCGTCTATCCGCGCGAAACGCTGGAACAGGGTTGGAAGATTGTGCTGACCAATCAGTTCCATGATTCGCTGCCAGGCTCCCACATTTCCCCTGTTTATCAGGATCTGCTGGAAGCCTATGACAAGACGCTCGCTATCGGCAACGAGGTGCTGGGCCAGTCCCGCGTAGCGATAGTCCGCCGCGTGCATACGTCTGGCGAAGGGCGTGCCCTGGTCGTGTTTAACAGCCAGCCATTTGTCCGCAATACCATCGCATCGGTGGAGTTGGAACCCGCAAACGTCCACGTGATTGATAGTGAAGGGCATGAAGTCCCTTGCCAGTTTATCAAACACTATGAGACCGGACGCAGCGTCATGCTGTTTGAAGCGGACGGGGTTCCTGCCGTCGGGTACAAGGTGTTCCGCCTGATCCAGGGAACAGGCAAAACCAGCTTCAAGCCTGTTTCCGTCAGCCGGACGTTACTGGAGAACGATCTGGTGCGGGTGACCCTGAACGGCGAAGGGGAAATTGTTTCGCTGGTGGATAAACAGACGGGACATGAATGTATTGATGCCGGCAAGCGCGGTAATGTCCTGAAGCTTTACGAGGATGTGCCGGGTAACTATGAGGCGTGGGATATTGCTCCAACTTATACCAAGGTCACGTTTGATGTTTCAGGCGCGACCGTGGAAGTACTGGAAAATGGCCCGGTCCGTTCGGCCGTTCAAGTCTCGCGATCGTTCCGCGGTTCGAAGATGACCCAACGGATTGTGCTCACCCGCAATTCTGCCCGCGTTGATTTCGAAACATGGGTGGATTGGCATGAACAGCAGAAGTTGCTGAAGATCCGTTTCTTCACCAATATTGTGACGCGACTGGCGACGTATGATATTCCCTATGGCAATATCCAGCGCAGCAGTTACCGGAACAATTCGTTCGATGAGGCCAAGTTCGAGGTATCAGCCCATTACTGGATGGATCTCTCGCAGCATGATTATGGTTTAAGCGTCCTGAACAACTGCAAGTATGGACATGAAGCCTTCGACGGCATGATGTCACTCTCGCTGTTGCGCGGTCCGCTCAGTCCCGACCCGCTGTCGGATCAGGAGCAACACTGGTTCACCTACTCGCTCTACCCGCATAACGGGAGCTGGGCTGAAGGGGGAACACACCAGCAGGCGCTGGACCTGAATGATCCTGTTGGCGTGGTGGTGTGCGATGGGCACAAAGGCGAACTGCCCCCGATTCACGGGTTTATTTCCGTGGATGCGCCCAATGTGACGCTGGAGGCCCTGAAGCAGGCGGAGAAGAGCCATGATGTTGTGATCCGTTTGCTGGAGCGGTATGGCGCGACCCGCCCGGTGACCGTGACCTTTGATAAGGCGCTACGTACGGCGACGGAGTGCAATCTGCTCGAACGTGAGGATGTCCCGGTTAAAATGGACGGTAAGACGTTGACCTTTGAGATCAAACCTTACGAGATACGAACCTTTAAGGTGCGGTTCGATTGACCGTAGAGGCCGGTCACAACGTCCGGCTATCATAAGCCCAATGCAAGAGGGCCTGACGCTGGCGCGGGCGGCAACTTACGTCTCCCGCCGGGCAGGCTTTCTTGAGCTGGGCCACATGGCGGGTCATCGCTGCCCAGCGCTTGATCTGGCGGTTGTCGTCGGGACATCGCCGTCCCATGTAATACCGGCAGTACCATTGGAACCAGCCCCGTGGATCATCCGGGTAGATCCAGTCCTTCTCCATCCAATAACTCAGGGGTTTCGAAGCATTGACGCCAAAATAATTCAGTTTGGGATTACGCTTATCGGGGCTCAGCTTCGCTCTCAAGAACCAGGAGCGGGGAAATTCCTCCTGACAATCGGTCATGTATTTCCCGCCGAAAACGCCCATTTCGAGCATTTGTTTTGGCGATAATTCAGGATCAAAGGCAGGCAGAAAATTCCACCCCACCGGCTCTGTCAACCAGTAGACAAAGCCGGACTGCATCCGGTCGTTGACAACAATTTTTCGCTTTTCCATCAGCCCTTGAGTTTCAGGGCGATGCGGGCCACATGAGCACCCTGAAAACGGGCACCAGCCAGTTCGTTCTCGCTGGGCATCCGTTCACCCTGGCCACCCGTGATGGTTGACGCGCCATAGGGGCTGCAACCGGTCACCTCGGCAAAACCAAGTTGTCCTGCAAAGGCATAAGGCAGCCCGACCACGATCATCCCCTGGTGCAACAGCGTGGTGTGAAAGTTGAGAATCGTTGATTCCTGTCCGCCATGCTGTGAGGCTGAGCTGCAAAATACGCTCCCCGGCTTACCGATCAGCGCGCCTTTCATCCAAAGCCCGCCAGTAGCATCCAGAAACTGACGCATCTGGCCGCACATATTGCCGAAACGGGTCGGGACGCCAAAGATAATAGCGTCTGCGGCAGCAAGGTCATCCACGGAAGCAATCGGGATATGCGCCATCTTTTTCTGGGCCTCAACAGCCCCCATCTTGCCCAACACCTCTTCCGACAGAGTTTCCGGCACACGCTTTATGACGACATTGCAACCGGCCACTCCCCGAACGCCCTCAGCGACCGCTTCTGCCATTTTGTAAATATGGCCGTACAGACTGTATTCAACAATTAAGACGTTACACATAGTCACTTCCTCCTGCAGGTTCGATAATTTTTGAACCACACCGAATCAGTTCTTAATGCATTTTGACTATACCAGAGCCGGGACGGATGCACACCCCAAAAAGCATCAGGACAAGGCATCGGGACGCTTGCGCCTCAAAACGGCTGTCAATCTCAACCGGTTATACCGCTGCTCCAATAGCCCCATCACTATCAGTAGCACGGTCACCCCCGGTCCCACTCTACAATCTTGCGGCACACATTCTGGCCGCACAATACGACCATCGGCATTCCGCCACCGGGATTAACGGAGCCGCCGACAAAAAACAAATTGGCATAGCGCGCATCCTGCTTGGGTGCCTTGAATCCGAAATTTTTCCACTTATCCGCCACCACCCCGTAGATGGAACCCCGGTTCGAGTAATACTGCCGCTGAATGTCACGGGGCGTCCACACATGCTCAAACACAATGTGCTTGCGCAAGTCCGTCAGACCCATACGCTCGAGTTTGAGGATGACCCGATCCTTAAAAGCCATGTAGTCCGCGTCGGTCAGCGGTTGCTTCTCATTCAGGCAGGGAATGTGGGGCAGGATTTTAAGACAGTCACACCCTGGCGGCGCCACCGTCGGGTCGGTCTTGGAAGCGGCCACCAGATAGATGGTAGGATCGTCGGAGAGAACCCCCTTTTTAAAGACCGCATCAAAGTGTGCCCGCTGCTCGCCCGAATAAAAGAAGTTATGGTGTGCGAGTTGCGGGTAGCTGATATCCAGGCCCAGGTCAAGGATCAGCCCCGAACAGGCGGGCTCGAAACGCCGGAGTCGCCGTTGCGCCGCGACATCCGGCGGCAACAGTTTCTGGTGGGCGGGAATAACCTCCATATTGGAGACGATTATCTCCGCCTCGTGTTGCCCGCCCTCAGAGGTGGTGATGCCTATCACCCGGTTGCCTTGCGTCCGGATCTTTGCCACCTCGGAGTTCAGATGCACGGGAATCCCGAGTTCATCCATCAGCCTGCGTAATCCCAATGCGATGTTGTAAAGCCCCCCATCCACATACCAGAGATCGTACCGGAACTGGATCGTGGGCAGGCAGTTCATGAACGCGGGGGCATCGTAGGCGGAGGATCCCACATACTTGATAAAATAATCAAGCACATCGCGCACATGCGGTTCATCAATGAACCGTTCCACGCCCCCGTGCATCGTGCGGAAAAGATCAAACTTCAGGAAATCCAAAAGTCCATAGAACCGCTGAAAATCGCGCACGTTGTCCAGCCCGCGCTCAAAGTAGCCCTTATTAACGAGGTCGTAAAGCTGCCCCGCATAGTCTAAGAATTTTTTGAATTGCCCCGGATCCTGCCCGACCTTGCGCAACTCTTTTTCCATGAGGTCAGCCTCAGGGACCAGATCGAGCACTGTCCCGTCTTCGAAAAAGTTGCGCCAATGGGGCCGCAGCGGCCGGATCGGGATATAGTCGGCCAGCCGCCGGCCCGACATCTGGAAAAGCCGTTCGAAGATATGGGGAAGCGTGAGAATGGAAGGGCCCAGATCGAACGTATAGCCCCGCCCGCTGAGGACGTTCAGTTTACCGCCGATCTTCGCGTTCTTTTCAAAGACCTCCACGGCATAACCCTCCTGGGCCAGCGAAATTGCCGCCGATAGTCCGCCCAGGCCAGCCCCGATGACAATCACTTTTTTGCGCTTCGGTGTACTCATAACTTCTCCTCTTTCTCCCGCCATGATGTCGTGGCTCCCCTCACTCTGTTCGCTCGGCGATAGATTTCAAAGCAAGCTTATCACGCGGGTTCGCCTCCAACGCTTTTCGATAAAATGTCTTATACAATATCCTTGACGGGAAGCGACGATATTTCGTTCCCTGTCCCATGACTGCACATTCATGGTTGACGCAGGCGCAAGCATTCCGGGACAAAGGCACCGCCCGCTCCCTGACCTACCGGCGGGCGCAACTCCACATTCTGGCGTCTGCGATTGAGTCCTTCGAAGGCGATATTCTTGACGCCCTGCACCGGGATCTGGGCAAACCGGTCATCGAGGCCTATGCCTCCGAAATCGGTTTTGTTCTCGCCGACATCCGTTACGCCTTGAAACATCTCGACGATTGGGGCAGCCCCCAGCGCCGCCGCACTCCCCTTTGGCTCAAGCCAGGCTCCAGCCACGTTCACCCCGAACCCTACGGCGTAGCCCTCATCATCGGCCCCTGGAACTACCCCTTCGCACTGGCCCTCTCGCCGCTGGTGTCCGCCGTGGCGGCGGGAAACGGCGTATGTGTCAAGCCGTCCGAATACGCACCGCATGTCTCGGGTGTGATCGCCCGGCTCCTGCGTGACCATTTCCAGCAGGACTATATCACCGCGGTGGAAGGCGATGCGACCCGCGCCCGGGAACTGGTTTGCCAACCGTTCGATAAAATCTTCTTCACCGGCAGCACTGCCGTGGGGCGTCTGGTGCTGGCGGCGGCAGCCCCGAACCTCACGCCCGTCACTCTGGAACTGGGCGGAAAATCACCCTGCATTATCTGCGCTGATGCCGACCTACAGGTTGCGGCCCGCCGGATAGTCCAGGGAAAATTTCTCAACGCCGGTCAAACGTGTGTGGCTCCGGACCATGTCTGGGTTCAGGCGGAGTTACTGAAACCCTGGCTCGAACACCTCACCCGAACCCTGCGTGAGTTCTATGGCCCCGACCCGAAGCAAAGTCCGGATTATGGGCGCATCGTCAACCCCTCCCACCTGAACCGCCTGACGGCCTTTCTTAAGCAGGGCCACCTCGAGTGCGGCGGGCAATATGACGAAAGCGACCGCTACCTCGCCCCTACCGTCCTCACCGCCATCCCACTAACCGCCCCCGTCATGCAGGAGGAGATTTTTGGACCCATCCTGCCGGTCCTTCCGTTTGAAAAACTGGATGACGTCATAAGCCACCTCCGTAGCCAGCCGCGGCCTCTGGCGCTTTACGCCTTTACCGGCGAACGGGCCACCCAGGAACGCCTGCTCGCCGAAACCCACTCGGGTGGCGTCTGCTTCAATGATACCCTGAGCCACATCCTCAGTCGTGACCTGCCGTTCGGCGGCCTCGGGGAAAGCGGTATGGGCGCCTATCACGGAAAGGCGGGCTTTGACACCTTCACCCATTATCGGAGCGTGTTGACACGTTCCTCGCACTTTGACCCGGGTCTGGCCTATCACCCTTCCCGGATTTCTCTTGTCACCTTGAAACGATTCCAGCATTTTTTTATGAGCAACTAAGGAGTCAACCCATGCCAGCCCAAAAACATATCGTTATCGTAGGCGGAGGCCCCGGAGGGCTCACCACGGCCATGATTCTCGCCCACCGGGGATTCAAAGTTACCCTCTTCGAGGCCCAGCCCGCCGTGGGCGGCCGGAATGCAGCCATTAAATCAGGCCCTTATGTGTTTGACGCCGGCCCCACATTCCTAATGTTGAAAGACGTACTCGACGAGGTCTTCCTGGAGGCCGGGGCGACCACTGACAGTCTGATGGACATGCGCCGGCTGGACCCCATGTACCGGCTCCACTTCGCCGACAAAACCATCGACACCTCGATGAATCGTGAACGGATGAAAGCCGAAATTGCCCGCGTTTTCCCAGGCCGCGAGAATCACTATGATGAGTTCATGAGCCGCGAAGCGGTGCGATTCAAGAAACTTTACCCCTGCCTGCAAAAATCCTACCATACCCTGTCTTCATTGTTCTCCGGCAGCCTGATCCAGGCGCTCCCCCACATGGCGCTAGGCCGTAGCTTATTCTCGGAAGTCATGAAGATCTTCGGGGATAAGGACCTGGCGCTCTCCTTCACTTTTCAATCCAAATATCTGGGCATGTCTCCGTGGGAATGTCCGGGAATGTTCGCGATGATTCCCTATATCGAACACGCCTATGGCATCTACCACCCCATCGGCGGCCTGAGTCGGATCTCCGAGTGCATGGCCGACGTCGCCCGCCGTAATGGGGCCGACATCCATCTCTCCACACCCGTCGAGGAAATCGTCGTACGTAACGGAGTGGCTGTAGGCGTCCGCCTGACCAGTGGCGACGTCGTGGAAGCCGATGAGGTCGTCATCAACGCCGACTTCGGGCATGCTGCCACCCGGCTCTTCGCACCTGGCGCCCTGCGAAAATACACACCTCGTAAAATGAAAAGCATGAAGCTCTCCTGCTCCACGTTCATGATGTATCTCGGGTTGGATAAGAGCTACGACTCCCCTCATCACGAGATTGTATTCGCCCGCGATTACCGGGCCAACATCGATCGCATTTTTAACGGAAAGGAACTGTCGGGCGATCTTTCGTTTTACGTGCGCAACGCCAGCGTGACCGACCCCACCCTTGCGCCCGCCGGCCACTCCGCCCTGTACATCCTGGTCCCCGTGCCTAATTTACGCGGGGCCATCAATTGGGACGAGCGCCGGATCGCTTATCGCGAAATGACACTCGACGCCGTCGAGGCGCGCACGGGCATGAAACTCCGGAACCATATTGTCACCGAGACACTCGTGACCCCGGCGAACTGGAATCAAGACTATCACGTTTACGAGGGAGCCACCTTCAATCTGGCTCACAATCTGGGCCAGATGGTGTACCTGCGGCCACGCAATAAATTTGAAGACGTTGACCACTGTTATCTGGTCGGCGGCGGAACCCACCCGGGGAGCGGGCTGCCAACCATTTACGAATCAGGTCGTATCTCCGCCAACCTGATCTCGCGCCGCCACGGGGTCCCGTACGTATCAGGCAATCTGGAAGTCTGAACACCTACCCGATCGCCACGGAGCCTGTTTCACCGGTACGAATCCGCAGGCAATCCTGCATGTCGAACACGAATATTTTACCATCCCCAGTCTGCCCCGTACGCGCTCCCTCAGTGATGGCATCCATGGCGGGCTTCAAAAACTCATCATTGACGGCAATCTCGAGCTTCACCTTTTTGAGCAGGGTGCCGGCTTCTTTATGGCTCCGGTAGACCTCGGCGATTCCCTTCTGACGGCCCCGGCCCACCACGTTGGATACGGTCACCAATTGAATATCTTTCGCCAACAACAAGGCGAGCACCTCATCGAGTCGATCCGGCTGAATGATTGCAATTATGTACTTCATGGTTACTCCTCTTAATCCAATACGGTATATCCTGACTCACGATGCTGGGTAAGATCCAGCCCAATCGCCTCTTCATGTTCCTTCACGCGCAGGCCGATCACAAAATCAACCACCTTAAACAACACCAGGGACATGACGAACGAATAGACCATCGTGATACCCACCGCTTTCAATTGGATCCAAAGCTGCATCGGATTTCCATAGAAAAGACCACTCACACCCGCGGGATTAACCGATTGCGTGGCCCAGATGCCCACCGCAATGGTTCCCCAGATACCGCCAATCCCGTGTACGCCGAAAGCGTCCAGGGAATCATCGTACTGGTATTTGGCCTTCAAAGCGGTCACCGCCAACCAACAGATGATCCCGGACAGCAAGCCAATCCAGATGGCCCCCGATATCGCGACATAGCCCGCCCCGGGCGTCACTGCGGCCAACCCGGCCACCGCACCCGTGATCATTCCCAACGTCGTCGGCTTGCCGAATTTCACCCAATCCAGAATCGACCAGATGAGCCCGGCTGCGGCACCCGCAATATGGGTACACATAAACGCGTTAACGGCCACATGATTGGCGGCCAAGGCACTTCCGGCATTAAAGCCAAACCAGCCGAACCACAGCAACCCGGCGCCCAGGACGGCCACGGGCAGATTATGAGGCGGCGAGATGGCATCGGGAAAGCCCTTGCGCTTGCCCAACACGATGACCGCAGCCAGAGCGGCCATACCAGCATTGATGTGAACCACAATGCCCCCGGCAAAATCCACGGCCCCCATTCCTCCCTGAGTGCCCAGAAAACCACCCTGCCCCCAAACCCAATGTGCCACGGGATCATACACCAGCGTCGTCCACAATAGACTGAAGACAACAAAGGCGGCAAACCGCATACGCTCGGCAAAGGCACCAATAATCAAGGCCGGCGTAATGACTGCAAACATCATTTGGAAGATTACAAAGGCGGTATGAGGAACTGTCGGGGCATAAGAGGACGCTTCCATCCCCACATTCTTTAAGCCTACCCATTCCAGACTTCCCACGATCCCGAACAAATCAGGGCCAAACGACAAACTGTACCCGCAAAAGACCCATTGCAGACTGATGACGCTCAACATCATGAAGCACTGCATCAGAATGGAGAGTACATTTTTCCGCCGGACCAGTCCTCCATAGAAAAAAGCCAACCCGGGCGTCATCAACATCACGAGCGCCGCGGAAAGCAACACCCAAACGGTATCCGCGCCATTGATCCCCGGGAGACCACCCGTCGTTGTCGCAATGAAAACCTCATCCCCAGCCCTGAGCATAGCGGGAAGCATCCCCACCACCACCGCAAGAAACCACATCCAGCGACTAGCTAATCTCATACCGCGATACCCTCTGCTTTCATATTACGCTATATGGCCACTTCACCATCATTGTCAGGCAAATATCTTGTCACTCGCTTGACCTACCCCAATTTACACATTTCTTATTTTCAATAGCAAAGGGTGTACCAATTGCATGAGAAACCGGTTTATCCCACTGAAAAAAAGCGCAAAATGTCGCAACAGGTTAAAATCAAATCACTTATATCACTGAATTAACAATCATGAATTAGCGCAGGGACACAAATAAGCCTTCGAAAAGTCTTACAGCTTGACGACAATTTTGTCGTACAAACACAAGACACGACATTAGTGTATTTTTATGCCAACCTCGGCTTTACAAGAACATGGTCATGACCCGTACCATCGGCACTCTCATGGAGATGGGCTGCAACTATGCCAGCCCCCCCCGACCATTCATTCCCGCCCGAAGTGAAGTTCGAAACCCTCGAAGACTTCTTTGAACGCGGCCGCCGCATGACAGCCACCGGTCTTGATTTCCCGGCACCGTTCTGGCAACGTCCCTCGCATGAATAAATTGAATGCAAAATGGATTTGGGCGGACACGCCCGAACGACGTCCTCAAAATCAGACCGTAATTTTCCGTAAAACATTCCATCTGCAGGCGATCACGACGGCCACGCTGGCGATCACCGCCGACTCACAATACCGCCTGTTTATCAATGGCAACTGGATTGAAGACGGCCCCTGTCGCAGTTGGCCCAGGCATTTCCAGTATGACGTACTGAATGTCGCCCATCTTTTAAAGCCGGGGCGCAACGTCATTGCGGTCATCGCGCGCCACTACGGTTACAGCACGTTTCACAAAGTGCCGCAGGAAGCAGGCCTGCTGGCTCAACTGGATGTCCAATTCCGCAGCGGAACGTCGTTACGGCTCAAAAGCGACCGAACCTGGCGCGCCCGTGTCAGTCCGGCACACCGCGCAGATACGGCCCGCATCAGTATCCAACAGGAAGCCACCGAATGGATGGATGCCCTGCAGGAAATTCCATCTGCAATTTGTCAAGATCTCAATGATCGCGACTGGCCTCGAGCCCGCGAGTTCCATGCCGCCGGTGCCGGACCGTGGCAGGATCTGCATCCACGCGATGTCCGCTTCCTGACACGTGAGCCGGTGTTTCCCCAGCGGATGATGGAGGCGCAAGTCGTGAGTGCCCCCCAACACATCGTTACCTTTGACCTCAAGCATCTCTGCTATCCACAGGATCGTACAGCGAACATTATGCCTTTCGCCGCGGTTCTGGGCACGCTTCTAGTGTCCAACCATTCCCGCGATCTCCGCCTCAACACCGACACAAACGGATTCCGCTGCTTCTGCCGCGGGCGTGAGGTCACCGACGGCATACTACGATTACAGCCGGGTGATAATCTGCTTACTCTGCTGGTTCAAAATGACTATGGCCATGGGTGTTACGATCTCGGCCTGGGGTTTGATGACGTAACAGACCTGGGTTGGCGTAACCCCTGCGCATCCGAGGATACAAACCCATGGGCACTGATCAATCTCGCCGTCGGGTTTGTCCCCCCCTCCAATATCACCAACACCACCCACGACACGGGTCCCGCTGAGTTCGCCGGGCGCGCCGAGCCCTTTGCCGTCTGTGGCGATGCCGCCTCGTTTGCCCGGGCGGCCGCCGCCAGCCAGTACCGACCGATCCCGCACGGCGAGATGTTCCTGGCCAACAGCACCCTCCAGTTTCGTTTCCGCGAAGTACAACACAACGCCAGCCCGCAAGTTGACGATCCCGCCGCGCTCCTGTCGGCCAATCATGAGTGGACCACGGTAGCTCCGGCGGCCACTGGTGATGTCGAACTGTGCCTCGACTTCGGGCAGGAACTGATCGGCTGGGTCGAGTTTGAAGTGGAGGCGGCCGCCGGAACCATTGTGGACGTGAATCTGATTGAATTCAGAATCGGCGAGGAACTCCAGCACACGAATGGCAATCGCAATGGATTGCGTTATATTTGTCGGGAGGGTGTAAACGCATTTACGTCGCTGAAACGCCGCGCCGGACGCTATCTGTTTCTGACCTTGCGCAATCAGACCGGGCCCGTCCGTATCCGCACCATCCGCCTTCTCCTGGCCACTTATCCCGTGGAACGTCAGGGCGAGTTCCGCTGTTCCGAACCGCTCCTCACCCGGATCTGGGAGATCAGCGCCTACACGCTACGCCTCTGTATGGAGGACACCTATACAGACTGCCCACTGTATGAGCAGACGTTATGGGTCGGCGACGCGCGCAACGAATCGCTTTACAACAACATCTGTTTTGGTGCCAATGATATCACATTGCGCTGCCTGCGACTGACTGCACAGTCGCTCGATGATATGCCCATCACAGGTTGCCAGGTGCCCAGCGGGTGGGACATCATCCTCACCGCCTGGAGTCTGCTCTGGGTTCAAAACGTCTGGGAGTATTACCAAGCCAGCGGCGATGCCAGCGGCCTGATGGAACTTTACCCCGCCGTGAAACAGAACCTCCAGGCGATTGAAGCCTACTGCACCGAGCGCGGCGGCCTGCTCTCCATCCAAGTCTGGAATCTCTTCGACTGGGCGCCCATTGACCAGGACCACCGCACCGTGCTGCATAACTCCCTGTTCCTGATCGGGGCCCTCGACGCCACCCACAGCGCGGCTGCGCAGCTTGGCCGCATGGATGATGTGGCCTGGCTTGAGACCTGGCGCCATCGGGTCCACAACGCCATCGTGGCACTGTGGGATCCAGTCAAAGGCGGTTATCCCGATGCCATCCGTGACGACGGTACGATCAGCCCAACGCTCAGTCAGCACACCAGTGCGCTGGCACTGATCCATGATGTGTTCCCGGATAACACCGCCCGCGCCTGCGCGCTCCGGAACCTACTGGATCCGCCCGCCGGCATGGTCCACATCGGCAGTCCCTTCGCCTTACAGTACGTCATGGAAGCCCTGGAAAAAGTCGGCGATGCCCGGAATGCCTTGAACATGATCCGCCGCTCCTGGCGCGACATGATCGACAGCGATGCCACTACCTGCTGGGAAACTTTCCGCGGCTGGGAGGCAAAAATACCGACCCGCAGTCACTGCCACGCCTGGTCCTCCACTCCCGTGTATGTGCTCAACCGCAGTGTGCTGGGAATCTTGCCCGCCGCGCCGGGCGCCACCGAGGTGATGGTCAGCCCGCACCCTTGCGATCTGGAATGGGCAGAAGGCGCCAGCGCCTCGCCACATGGTCCGCTACACGTCGGATGGCGTATCAAAGGCGGTGACTTGCATATTCAGGTGGACATGCCCTCATCCGTCCATTGGCGTATCGTCCGCAATCCAGACTGGCAGACCTTCACCCGCATTTGGGTCAATGGAGCGGAGTGGAACGGCTAGGGACTCAGCACCCCTTTAGGAGCTGAACTCATCACGCCCCACCTGAACCCAGCGGGCAAATCGCTGGGGCTCATTTTCAACAGTATGGGTATCCTTCAGAATCATGACCGTATTCAGGGCACCGGCATACTTGAGCGTTTCCTGAAACTCAAGGCGGATGTCCGCCTCGTTGAAACCCATGCAGACCGGAGTTGGCTTGGGCTTGCGACAATAGACGTAATGGCGCCCGAACAATTCCGCACACCGCGCCTGAGCACTCCAGGGCGCCAGGCTCATCATGGTAGGCGCCACCCGACTGGTCACTGAGAGATTGTTTGAAAGGAATGCCGAAATCGCTGATCGTCACCGGACACCCAACAGTGAAGGTGGGGTCGAAGGCGGCATCATCCCGGATTACATCGTGCTGATATTGGTATCATGCTGTGAAAACTGCATCATCTGCCTCCGTAACATCTGAATTCATGTGGGATTACTGGTTATTACTGAGATATTTACCCGAACAATGACATCTGGGCGGAGTCACGGGGTTTGCGTTTCTGGCGGGCTAATTTGGGTTGGCCGGCATCGCTGAATTCACCCTCTTCCAGGTTCGCAAGAATTTCTTTAGCGCGGTCAATCACTTCACCGGGCAAACCGGCCAAGCGGGCGACCTGAATCCCATAGCTCTTATCGGCAGCGCCCGGCACAATCTTGCGCAGGAACACAATCTGGTCATTCCGCTCACGCACCACCACATTGTAATTCCTGACTCCGTTCATGGTCAGCGCCAAATCCGTCAGCTCGTGATAATGGGTTGCAAAAAGCGTCTTCGCCTTCGCCTTGGGATTATTGTGCAGGTATTCCGCCACCGCCCAGGCGATACTGATCCCATCAAAGGTGCTGGTTCCGCGTCCGATTTCATCCAGGATAATCAAGCTCCGCGAGGTGGCATTATTGAGAATGTTGGCTGTTTCCTGCATCTCGACCATGAAGGTACTGCGCCCTCGCGCAATATCGTCGCTTGCGCCAACCCGGGTGAACACCTGATCCACCACGCCAATCTCAGCGGAAGAAGCCGGCACAAAGGACCCCATCTGGGCCATAATCACAATCAGTGCCACCTGCCGGATGTAGGTGGACTTTCCGGCCATATTGGGCCCGGTCAGCACAATCAGCTGCGAATCGGTCCCATTCAGCAGAGTATCGTTGGGAACAAAGCGCTCCGCTCCCGACATCCCTTCAATCACCGGGTGACGGCCATCCTTGATAGAGACTTGATCATCCGCTGAAATGCGAGGCCGCACATAGCGCCCCATGACCGCGCGTTCCGCCAAGGCGGACAGGACATCGGTTTGAGCGAGGGCGGTGGCAGTCTGCTGAATCGCAGCGGTCTGCTCCACCACTTTGTCTCGAATCTCCACAAATAACTCATATTCCAGGGCTTCGGCACGTTCCTGTGCTCCGGTGATCTTGCGTTCATACTCCTTGAGTTCCGGGGTTACAAATCGCTCCCCATTCACGAGCGTCTGCTTGCGAATATAATCATCCGGCGCGTTCGCCAGTTGTCCCTTGGAAATCTCAATGTAATAGCCAAATACCTTATTGAAGCGGACCTTCAGCGTTTTGATCCCAGTCCGGGCCTGTTCACGGGTCTGAAACTCCGCCAACCACTGCCGGCCTTCGCTGGCCGCCACGCGAAGCTCATCCAACTCAGGGCTGAAGCCCTTGCGGATGATGCCCCCCTCTTTCAAGGTGATTGGGGGTTCATCTTCAATCGCCTGCTCGATCAGCGCCGCAAGTTCCGGCAACAGGCGCATCTCACCACCCAACTGCTTCAATAGCACCACCGGGTGATCCACCACCAAATTCCGCAGCTCCGGCAAGGCGGACAGGGAGGATCCCATCCCCTTCAAATCACGGCCATTCCCGCTTCCCGCGCTCAAGCGCGCCACCAATCGTTCCAAGTCGCGGATTCCCGTAAATCGCTCACGAATATCATGCAACAACGTCCGATCCCGCATCAAGGCCTCAACGGCATCGAGACGGCGCTCAATGCCCTTCACATCGGCCAAAGGCCGCAGAATCCATTCGCGCATCAACCGGGCTCCCATTGGCGTTTTGGTTTGATCCAGCGTCCCCAACAACGTCACCGAGTCACGCCGTTCCTCATTCCGGCGCGGCACCAAATCCAGATTCATACAGGTCGCCTGGTCAATCATCATGAATTCAGCTGGATTACTCACCCGCAGAGAACGGACATGCTTGAGATCTCGCTTCAGCTCATCTTGAACGTAGTACAACACGCCCCCGGCGGCCCCGACGGCCGCAGACATTTGCTCACAGCCAAACCCATCCAGCGAATGAACCGCAAAATGGCGGATCAACCGATCGCGCGCCACATCGTAACGGAATACCCAGTCTTCACTGCTGGTAATGACAATCCTGTCGAGCGAGGCAATCAGGGCTTTCATCACCGGATCAGACATCTGCTCAGCCGGAAACACACATTCACGCGGACCGAATTGTTTCAGTGTATCCACCAGAATGCCGGCATCGGAAGATTCTTCCACCCAGAAGGCACCCGTGGAAATGTCCAGTAAGGCCAGGCCAAACACATCCCCGCTTCGGCAAAATCCTCCAAGATAGTTATTCTGAACCGAAGTCAGAATCGCATCCTGCATCACAGTCCCGGGAGTCACGATGCCCGTGACTTCTCTCCGGACAATGCCTTTGGTCATGGCGGGATCTTCAACCTGTTCACAAATGGCCACTTTCTTTCCAGCCCGGATCAACTTGGCCAGATACCCGTCAACCGCATGGAAAGGAATTCCGCACATGGGAATGCTCTGGCGTCGCGTCAGGGTGATATCCAAAATCTGTGCGGCCTCCTTGGCATCCTCAAAAAACATTTCATAAAAATCGCCAAGCCGGAAAAAAAGAATCGTATCCGCAGGCAGCTTGTTTCGAATCTGCCGATACTGCGACATCATTGGCGTCAATGTTTCACCACTCATGATACCCCTTTCTGCCCCACTCCATCTGCCAGTTGCTGCCACTGGCTCACAGCCAACATCTCAGGGCGGATCCGGGGATCTACCCCCATCGTCTCCAACACCGTCAGGGCGTGATCCAGTTCAAATCCCAATTTCGGAGCCACACGCGAAAGGATCGTCGCCAACTGCTTTCGCCGGAAGACAAAGGACTCCTTTGTCAGTCGGGCAAACATTTTACGATCGCCGGTGTTCAGCACGTCCTCCGGAAGCCGTTTCAACAGCACCACTGCCGACTTCACCTTCGGCCGCGGACAAAAACAGGAGGGACTGATCACCTTGACGATTTCAACGTGGTACACCCGTTGTGCCCAGACCCCCATCAACCCGCGCGCCTCCGCACCAATAGCCGCCGCTAGACGTTCCGCCACTTCCAGTTGAAGGGTCACGGTCACCCTGGCGGGAGGATGCGGCAGAGTAAACACATTCATCAGAATCCGGCTTCCCACGGAATACGGGAGATTTGAAACTAACCGGGTGATCTTTTCCCGTTCAAAGAAATCTGCATCCAGATCTAACGCATCACCGAGAATCAGGGACAGGGAGGGGTGATCATGAAACTGCTCCCGGAGATATTCATGGAACCCACGATCCTTTTCCACGGCAATCACCCGACCAGCCTTTTGGGCCAGAATCTCCGTCAGCACACCAAGTCCGGGCCCCACTTCCAACACCACGTCATCAGGCTGGGGATCGGCCGTATTGAGGATGATGTCACGGATGTTGGCATCAATCAGGAAATTCTGCCCCAGCAGGGTATTCGGGGTGAGTCCACGAAGATGGAGCAATGCCAGAACTTGAGAAGGGCTTGTAAGATTCACCATGGACTCCGATCAAAACCCATCAAGGGCCCGGTTCAACAAGCTTGATATAGGCATCTTTTCTTAACCGTGCGATCCACACCGAGGTAAGATTCCGGATTTCTTTCCGGCGCAAGTCCTTCTCAATAGAAGCCCTTACCACTTCAAAGGGCAAGGTTCCCGACGGATGCCGATCCTCCACCTTAACCAGATAGAAATCGCCATCCATACGAATGATGCCGCTAATCGTGTTTGTGGCGAGCTTGGACAGCGAAGCGGTCAATTCAGGGCGAAGATCTTTTGTTTCAACCCAACCCCAATCCCCACCTTGTTGCGCCTTACCATCCTCAGATAGCTTCTTGGCCATGTCGGCAAAATCGATCCCGGACTTCAGCTGCGTTAACGCCGTAGACACGGACGCCTCACGGACAGCCAAATCTGCCGTGTTGGTGGACCCATGGATCAGGATGACCCGGAGTTTCAACTGTTCTTCCTGATGAAACTTCACGGGATTCGCGGCATATATCTCCCGGACCTCCCTGGGCGAAATCACCACCTTGGATTCCACTTCACGCCCCCGCATCATGCCAACGATCACCCGCTCCCGCATCCGGCGACGCCACTCTTCCATGGAAAGTTTTTCATCACGAAGCGCCTTGAGAAATTCCTGTCGATCCCCGCCGAAACGATCCTGGATGAAATCACTCACCTTTTTTTCGACATATTTATCGACACCGTCTTTGTTAATTTTAGTGTCAGCATCATAAGATTTCAGGATTAATTTAGCGTTGATCAGGTCGTCACACGCTTCGTCAAAAGCCTCCTTGATTTTCGCCGTCAGTTCGGCGCCCTCATAAACCTGACGCCACTGAGGCAAAGACGGGGCAATGGCCTCATTGACCTCCCCCACCGTTACGACGGTATCGTTCACATAGGCTGCCACGCCATCAAGGGTGACAGTCCCCCCTTTTATAACAGGCGCCAGAGCCAGTACCACGAGTGCTAGAAATATCCGTTTCATCCAATCGACCTCCGTCCGTCCATTTCATACCAACAAAGAGCCGGAACTATTGCATACCGCGGCCCGCAAAGAAAATAGAATGTTGCGGGGAGAAAAAATCATCAGATGGTGAAAAGCTCGATTCGGCCAGAGGCCGGAAACCCAAGTTTATGCCGGGATGCAATGGTTCTCATTCTGGCATTTGATCACCACCGCCGTAATGTCATCCTGAAGGGTATCGGCGCCGCTGAAACGTCGAACTTCATCAAACAGCAGTTGAATGATCTGCGCGGAGGGAAGGTGTCGAGCCCCTTTGACCAGCTCCAGTGCGCGAGACACTCCGAATTCTTCACCGGTAGGAGACGTCGATTCCAATATCCCATCGGTGAGGAGAAACACCAGATCCCCTTTTTGTAGCAAGACCCGGGCGGAAACCAAGCGTTCGTTCTCCGCATCAATGCCCAATGCTGGCGCCGTCGCCACCAATTCTTCACGGACATGGCCCTCATGCGCAATCACATAGCCGGTCGGGTGACCGGCATTAATGTGATCCAACGCACCGGTTTGGGGACTAAGTTGGGCAAAGAGCAGCGTGATGAACCGGTCACTGCCAAGGTCTTCCACCAGGAGATGTCTTGCCTGAACCATAATGTCCTCGAGGCTCCGGTTCGAGAGAACCAATGCCCTCAAATAAGCCCGGACATCCGTCATCAGCAGGGCGGGTCCGAGGCCATGCCCGGTAACATCCCCCACCACGACAAAAATCTCCCCGTGTGGACCGGCAATAAAATCGAAATAATCACCACCCGTGGCTTCGGCAGAACATGATGCCCCCGCCATATCATAGCCCGCATACGCCGGGGAGATGGCGGGAAAGAGCTGTTGCTGGATCTCTTTCGCAATGCGAAGTTCCTCCTCCCGAACCAGTAAACAACGTTCCGCCGCCCGGCGGCCCTGCCGGTCTTCCGCATCCTTCAGCTCCCGATCCACCGCCGCAACCAGGCGCGCCAGATGTCCTTTGGTCAGGTAATCCTGAGCGCCAGCCCTCATCGCAGCCACAGCCACTTCCTCACCGATGCTCCCCGACACGATCAGAAAAGGAATGTCCACATTGACGGCCCTGACCATTGCAAGGGCCGCCGTGGAGCTGAATCCCGGCATATTATGGTCGGAGAAAACAATATCCCAGGTCTGCTGATTGAGGGCATCTGCAAGGTCCGCCGCGTTATCAACCCGGCGAAACTGAGGCTCATATCCCCCATGCCGCAAATACGCAAGTAACAGAAGCGCATCACTTTCAGAATCCTCAATGATGAGAGCTTTGAGCGGTGTGTTCATGGCAGCACTCCTCTCGAGTTCACCAATTGCACCAACAGGGCGGAAATTTTTTCCGGCGGGAGCACATGAAGCGCTGCCTCCAGACGAATAGCCTCACCCGGCATCCCATGGATCAGTGAACTCTCCTTGTCCTGAGCGATGGTGATCCCACCCCTCTCCTTCAGTTGCTTCAAGTCCTGGGCACCATCCTTTCCCATACCAGTCAGTAAAACGCCCACGGCAGAAGGGCCGAAGGTCAGGGCCACGGACCGGAACAGGTAAGATACCGCCGGACGAAGGCCATTCTCTGGGGCATCCCCACTCAACACCAGGGTCCCACCCGCCGACATCCCCAGATGGAGATTGTCTGGAGCAAGGTAGACATGCCCGGGCAATGCCCGGACATTATGTTCTGCAATGTGGATTGGAAAACCCGTGGTACTGCCCAACCACTCCGCAAAACCTTTTACAAAGCCCTCGGCAATGTGTTGAACAATCAACAGGGGCACAGGATAATTCCTCGGCAAAAACCCAAGGATCGTTTGCAGCACCAGTGGTCCCCCGGTCGAGGCACCGATGGCAACCACGCGGGGAGCGTTGGCAAACGACATCGCACCGGGCATCAGCCGGGTGCCTTCCTCCCTCGCCTGTGCCGGACGCCGCATCCGTTTCACCTGTTTGATCTCCGCCATCAGCTTGATGGTCTGTATCATATTGGCCACGGAGCTCTGAAAATCCGGATGCCCCGGACCGGCTGGCTTGTTAAGAAATGCCACGGCCCCAGCTTCCACCGCCTGAAACGTCTTGTTGACATCATCGTGCTGGGAACTGGCGCTACAGATGACAATCGGGATGGGATCCGTTTCCATAATGCGCCGCGTTGCCTCATACCCGTTCATCACGGGCATCTGGAGGTCCATCAAAATCACATCCGGCCTTTGATTCGCGACGAACGCAAGCGCCTCCGCGCCATCGTTGACGATTCCTATGACCCGGAGTTCGGGATCAGCCCGGAACAGTAGCGTATAGAGCTTCTGGAAGATGGGAGAATCATCCACAATTAGAATTTTGATCATCTGCGAATCCATGGTTCACACCACCCTCCTGAGCGCCTCAAGGAGGTCGCTCTGTTCGAAGCTGCTTTTGGCAATATACGCGTTAGCGCCCACCTCTAACCCGCGAACACGGTCTTCCGGCGACGACAGCCCGGTAACCAAGATTACGGGTGTATCACCGAAGCGTTTATCATGCCGGATCCGGGAGGTGAGCTCAAGCCCGTTCAGCCTTGGCATGTCAATATCAGAAACCACGGCATCAAAATTTTCTTTCTTCATCACCTCCCACGCCCCCTCCCCGTCGACTGCGGTTTTCACCACATACCCGGCAGACTCCAGAATGGACTTGAACAACACCCGCGAGATGATGGAATCCTCAACCAAAAGGAGGGACTTTTGCCGCTCCAGGGCGGTGGGGGCGGGGGCACTGGAAAGGACGGCAGCTGACTTTAGCAGGTCAGCCACATTGAGGATCGGCACCACACGGCCCGAGGCAAGCACCGTTGCGCCAGCCACATTGCGAACCCGGGAAAGAGGCTTCATAAATGACTTCACCAGCACTTCCTGCTCAGTCAGAACTTCATCAAACCCAAGGGCGATTCGCTTATCCCCGACACCCACAATCCCTATCGAGACCAGTGGTTTATACATTGGCGACCTGCCCAACGAAGGTAACCCCAGCACATCCGCCAGCTCCACGAACGCAAGGGTGTGACCGTCCAGAGAGAGCACTTCCCGGCTGTCCACTATCGTGATCTGGTTCCGCCGAACCCGGGCGACCCGATCCACGCTGGCCGAAGGCAGAATGAACCACTGGCCAGCGGCGTCCACAAAGGTACCGCGAAATGTGGTCAAGGTAAGGGGCAGCGTGATCCTGAATGTGCTCCCCATAGTCGGGCTGGTTTCCACCGTTATCCGGCCACCGAGCGTTTCCACCCGATCCTTCACGATCGCCATCCCCAGCCCGCGTCCCGAGACAGCGGTCACAGCCTTGCTGGTAGAAACAGAAGACCGGAATATCAGATCTAACGCCATGTCCCGGGACAGGTGCGCCGCGCTAGCGGCCGAAATCACGCCCAGTTTGATGGCTACTTTTTTCACCGCCTCGACATCAATTCCTGCCCCATCATCCCGAATCACCAGTTCCACCTTACCGGCATCTAACGGCAGGATCTCCACGGTAATGGTTCCTCGACCCGGCTTGTTTTTCTGCTCCCGCACCGCCACCGTCTCGATCCCGTGGTCCACACAGTTGCGGGTCAGGTGTATAACGGCGTCTTTCAACTCCTGGAGGATTCGCTTGTCGATCTCAATATCCCCCCCCCGGATGACGATCTCCGCATCCTTGCCCTGATCACGACAGAGATCCCTTACCAGTTTTGGAAGAATCCCCAACAGGGTATTGAAAGGCAGCATCAGGAGTCGCTTGGATTGGCCAAGAAGGTTATCAACCAGGAGGCTCACCGTATGGGCATCCTGATCTGCCCCCCTCGCGAGGCTGGCAAGGGCATCCCCGAGTGTGCTGACCGTGGTTTTATGACGTTCCAGCAACTCGTCCAAGAGGGTTGGCAGGCAGGCCTGAGCCCCTGCCAGCAACCGGACTTCAGTGTTAATTTTCACCGCCTGTCGTTTTCCCTGTTCAACCAGGGCCACCGCCGCCCGCAGGGCATCAGCCCGCTGATTCAGGGTGAGCTTCACCTCCAGCATCTCCTCCAATTGCAGCAGGAGCGTCTCGAGCCGCGCCACCGGCATCCGCACGGTTTCTTCAGGCCGCGTTTCCCCTCCCTCCGCCGACGGCAGTTTAACCTCTTCTGTTTCAGGGTGGACAGGTTCAGGCCGCGGCGGGGGGGCGGGAACAGCCACAGGTGCTGGCACGAACAGCGCGAGTTTGGCCACCACCTCATCACGCTGACGTCGCCCCATCGCCCCTTCTGTTGCAAGCATCGCCCGAATCGAATCCAGTGCCTCGTGCAGCGTATCAAAGGCGCCCGGTGGAGGCGTAGACCCACGCGGTTTCCAGGGTAGCAAAACACTTTCCAGGGCATGGCAAATGGTCTCAATGTCCTGAAAATTAACCGCACGGGACTCCCCTTTCAGGCTGTGGATCTGCCGACAGATGCTATCCACCACCACGGTCTGACGGTCGGGATTCAGCCCCTTTTCCAATTCCAGGAGTTCATCCGTGATCGCGCGGAGATACTCTACGGCCTCGACGGTGAATTCCGCCCTCAGTGCCGTCAACAGTTCTTCCTCCTGCCTGTTCATTTTTACGGGACCTTGTATTGGACAACCACTTGCTCAAGTTTCTGTCCCAGTTCCTTCAAATGCTGTGCGGCGACTTCCATCTGCCGGGAACAGGAAAGGCTGTTGGTCGTCGCCTCCCTGATGTTCGTCATGGAAACCGATACCTGATCCACCCCATAGAGCTGCTGCTGATTGGCATTCGCGATATGGGATGCCGCCTCCGCCGCGGAGTTCACGCTGGCGGCAAGCGTCTCAATGGAATGGCCGGTCTGCACAGATTGAGACACACCCCTTTCCACCGCCTTACGACCGTTCTCGATCGCCGTGACTGACAGGTGGGTTGCCTTCTGGATGTCATTCAGAATCATCCCGATCTGGTGCGTCGCCCGCCGGGACTGATCCGCCAGGTTCCTCACCTCCTGAGCAACAATAGAAAATCCCTTGCCTCGTTCCCCTGCCTTCGACGCCTCGATGGCGGCATTGACAGCCAGGAGGTTGGATTGCGCAGCGAGGGCATTCACGGCGTCGATAATCTGACCAATGGACTGAGTCTGGTCATTCAGCCGCATCATACTATCGGCAATGGCATCCATTTCGTCCCGTATGCGCTGCATGGTGGCAATCGCCTCCTCAGTGGATTTCCTCCCCTCCTGGGAAAACTGGGCCGCCTGCAAGGCACTCGAGGCAACCTGTCCCGCATCATGGGTGGTCATTCGCACGGTCTGGCGGACCTCTTCAAAAGTGGTGGCGGTCTGTGCCACAGACGTGGCCGTCTCGGCGGCCCCCGTACTCATCTGGTTGCTGACGGTCATGACATCACGAGCTACGTCCAAGAGCATAGCAATACCATTGCTCAGTTCGGCCACCACCCGTGCCAGATCCTGCGTCCGTTCCTCGGCATGGCCCTCCAATTCCTTGTGTTCCCTGCGCAGGGTGTCATCTTCCACTTCATGCAGAATTTCCGCCCGGCGAAGCTGACTGGCATTCCGGAAAATGAGCATTCCCAAAAGCACGATATTCGACATCATGAACAGGGCAAATCCAATATCCGAACTGTATAGACCCGAGCGTTCCCCCTCCAGACGAAGCCAGCCCAAGGTGAACAAAAGAACCATGCTACCCGTCATCAAGTGGCGCACCATACGCCCTGCCGCCGTTTTGAGGGTCACCAGCCCCATCAGGCCCCGATCCGGACAGGAATAGAGAATGCCCGCTGAAAGGATCATGATCAGCAGCGCCGAAGGGAAGGAGACGGGTACTGCTGAACTGACGGAATACAAGGGTTGTATCCGATACCCGTACCCCACCAAAACCAGCAACGCGATTAAAATCGGCACCAGGACGAAACATTCGACCAGACTGATGCCACGCCATGTTCCAACCCCCATGCTGCACAAGGCGAACCCGAGCAGGATGAACGCAACCGCCGTAGGGGGAGCCATGTGGGTCACCTGCAGGGGAAACAGGGCATTAAAACCCCATTCCTTATCGAACACAATTTCCAGCAGGCGGAACAGTCCGATCAGCACCACTGCCGCCCCCAGGCCGATGGCGACCTGATGCACCCGTTTTCGGGCCGGACAGGCGACATTCCACAAAAACAGCCCACTCCCCGCAAAAAAGAACGCAACCGCCGACAGGGGGCTCATGGCTTTGCAACCGGGCAAGACGCTTGTCAGGCCCGGATAATCAAAACGCCACCCGATCCAAACAAAAAAAGCCCAAGCCAAAACAACCCCACCCGACACCCGTACAAAAGTCGTGTACTTCCCGGCACCCAGTTGATCCGAATCCATGTTCACGTGGCGGTCTCCTGCCCTTCATAATGCACGACGAGTTCCCTCAACTTCTGGCCCAGTTCGTTAAGGTGTTGGGCGGAGGTTTCCAACTCCCTCGCGTTATCCGCATTCTGATCCGCCGCCACCTTGATACTCTGAATGGCCGATGCCACCTGATCCATTCCCGCCAGTTGCTGCTGGCTTGACGCGGCAATCTGCGTCACCGCGTGGGCTCCCTCCATGACATTTCGTGCCAGGGCAAGAATGGATTCTCCTGCCACCGCATACTGTTTGACTCCTGTCTCCACCACACGCGTCCCCTGTTCGGTGGCCATCACGGCAATCGAAGTGGCGGCCTGAATCTCCTTCAGGATCGTCCGGACCTGAGACGTGGCCTGCTTGGACTGTTCCGCCAGTCTTCTGACCTCCTGGGCCACAACGGCAAATCCTTTTCCCTGTTCACCGGCCTTGGCCGCCTCGATAGAGGCGTTCACCGCCAGCACGTTGGACTGGGCCGCCAAGTCCTCGACCGTCGCAATGATCTGCTGAATGGTCTGGCTCTGCTCGCTTAAGCGGAGCATGCTGGTGGCAATCGCATCCATCTGCGTGCGGATACGGCGCATCCCCTCCGCAGCCTCCTCGGCCGCCTTCTTACCTGCCTGCGAGATTTGGTTCGCGTTGGCCGAGCCTTCGGCCACCTGTCCTGCTTTCCTGGTTGTCAACTTCACGGTCTGCCGCACCTCGTCCACAGTGGTCGTGGTCTCGACCACGGATGTGACGGTATCGGCGGCATTGGCCACCAACTGGCTGCTGAACCCGAGGATCGATTTGGCGGATGAACTCAAAATTCCGACGCCATCCATGATCTGGCCGGCCTGAGTCAGCAACGACTTGTTCGCCTTCTGAATCGTCTCCTGGCCCGCCTGAATTTCCCCCAGCATCTGGTTGAACGCATCTGTAAGCTGGCCTATTTCGTCCTGTCCATAAACCTCAACGCGAACGGAATAATCTTTCCGTTCCTTAATGATCTTGGCGGTGTCCGCCAGGGTCAGGATGGGCTTTGAAATCACGCGCTGGAGCGCCGCCGCCAGGACCAATGTCAGGATAAAGGCGCTGATCAGCACCAAGATAACTATGCTGACATACAAGTTAATACGCTCACGAATCCCCTCTAGATCCACCCGGAGATAAAGAGATCCAACCCGCTTGTCATTCATCATGACAGGCCGAATGATCTCCAGGTGATCAGCGCGGTAAACGGATCCATCCGGACCCGCTTTTTCGGGCGGCATCACCTTGTCACCATTACGGTGATAGGAGGCAAACCGTCCACCATTTCCCTTGTAAAGGCAGGCAACAACCACATGCGGCTCCGCCTGCAGGGCGTGGAGGGTGACTTCAGCAGCGACCGGGTCGTCGAATTGCAAGGCCGCGGTACTGTTACGGCTCAACACATCGGCGAGAACGTTCATCTCGAGATTCAACCCACGCTGAAACGTATTCATCTCGTAGGCGACAAACGCCGTGCAAGCCAGCACCAGGATGGTGGTGCTGGTCAACAGCATGGCCAGGATCAACTTACCCTTGATTGATAGATTCCGGAACCAGTTCATGTGTTTAGCGCCTCTCCTTGGGGGGTTCCATCTCAATAATTCTGGCGAGACTCAACAACTGCGAACTGATCTTGAGTCCTTTCTTGCGCGCCGCCTCAGGATTGATTTCAAACCGGATTTTATTCCCCTGAAGGAAGAAATTGATGACTCCCTCCCGGATCGCAAAATCTTTGCACTCCCCCACGGTTAAAACACCCGCATTTTTCAAAAGACTGAAAATTTTTGACAACCGGTATTCCTCTGACCGGCTGACGAACAGCACGTGGCATGTCGCGACATCGGCCATATCACGAAGCCTCTTGATCACCAGGGACCGCCCTTTGACCGTCTCCCCTTTTACCATCCCTTCAAGAATGTCGGTAAAAGCATCATCCCCCAGCACGCCGATGCACACGGGGGTAGCGGCATCCTGAAAGGCCTCCTGTGGCCATTCCACGAACTGGGCGAAGTTAAAGAGAAACACGGCTTTGACCTCGTATTCCTTATATACTTCAGAAGCAGCCGTTACAGTAAATGCGGGAAGACCAAACCAGCCCATCACCGCCAGCAGGACAGCAGCAACCATCCGCTGGCCGGGCCGGATTCCGGCGGTCCGCGACAGAATGATCTCGGGATGGATGTGTGTATTCATAATCAGAAGGTTGCTTTCACTCCTATGACGCCACTCAAGGTTTCCTGGGGAACAGCCGTGCCGTAAAGCCCGTTCAAGGCATAGTGATGATCGGTAACATTACGCAGATCCGCATAGAGATCCAAAGACTTCGAGAGATGATACAACGCGTACACGTTTGCCTGCCAGGGTGTTTCCAGTTCGTGTTCCAATGCCCCGGCCTGCACGTTTTCAGGAGTAGACCTGATCACAAGGCTCGGCGTGACGAACAGTTTTGACGTAACCGCCCAGGTCAACCCCACACGCCCGTTATGATGCGAAATGCCAGGCAAACCGGTCATCTTACCGTCGGTCTCCATTTCAAAAGTCGTGTAGGAATAAGAGAACCAGGGGCTGACTGACCCGAAGTTCGCCCGGCCGTATAAGTCCAACCCTTGATTGGAGCTTGTGCCACCATTGGCCGACCGGATCAGGTTTATTGGCTGGGTGCGCGCTGAATCCAGATAAACGGTTTCAATGACGTTCAGCGGCAAATTCCGGTCGGAAATCTGGATCAGGTTTTCCTGGTCGCCATGATACAGGGCTAACCCGAGCTGGAAGTCCTTTTTAGCATAGTTTAAGTCAACCTCATGGGTCCTCGATTTTTCAGGCTCCAAGCCGGGGTTTGCCGTACTGATCTGGTAATTGTTCATGTAGACGTTGTCTGCAAAATACGCGGCCGGGGAAATGTAGGCGGTGGAGTAGTTGTATTTTACCGTCAGCTCATCGCTCACATTCCAAAGGGCGCCCGCACGCGGAGTGAGGGACGGATCGTCGATCCGCGTGTCTTTATCCACACGGAGGCCGCCTAGGACCTTCACCCGCTCCAGAACCCTCCAGTCACCTTCCAGATAAGCCCCGTACATCTCATACTTCTGATTATAGACCCGGGGGATCCCATAGGGACCACTCCCGTCCGCCCTGTAATATTCAAAGCTCCCACCTTCCTCCATGATGTCCCCGATGGAGCCATGCGCCCCGCCGGGTACCGTGCATTTCGGCACGATATCGTAGTGGGCGGCATCGACGCCAGCCAGCACCGAAACGTCCCTGGAGAATTCCACCTTGAGGGTCTCTTCGGCAGAATAGGATATCCCGCGCGCATACTTGTAGTCATTGTAATACCATGACTTCGTGTCCACTGGATTTTCCCAGACATAACGGGTTGACGGATCGACCTCGTAGCGGTTGAAAGTCACGGCAGAGTCCAGGCACACCTTGTCGGTAAAGCGGGTCAGGTATCTGGCCTCCGTCACGGAGGAGGAGTCCTCCCACAACGCCTCCGGAATAAACCCGAACGCGGGAGCCATGCTGTCTGAACTGCTGCGCCTTGAATCCCGATACCAGGTTTGCAGTGAAAAGTCAGCGGCTTCAAGCCGTACGAAAGTGCTCAAACCGTAGTCGCTTCGCGTGGGCGTCAAGCCGGAGCCCTTCGCTTTGGCGACATCACGATAGGTTTGCCACCAGCCCGGATATTCCCTGTCAAGCCGCGTCAGGTCGGAGTCGTGGTGCTGGATCATGCCGCTCAGCCGGACGAGCCCGGCCTTGTCAAGAATGCCACCAAACGAACCCCAGGCTTCGCGTTCATTATGAAGCCCCCCAGCCACTCCCGCTTCCCCGGTGACACCTTCCACGGGTTTCTTCGTGATGATATTGATGACGGCAGACACCGCATCGCGGCCGTAAAGCGTCGAGCCCGCACCATAGATCACCTCGATCTGCTCCGCGTTCCTCACACTGAAGTCACTGCGAAACGGAAAATTCTCGCCACCGGGAGGATTGACACGCATGCCATTGACCAACACCACAATCTTGTTGTTACCGACAATGCCGCGCACGGAAACCTCCGTGCCGTCTTCCGCAAAATAGTATTCCCGGGTTTCCATCCCGGGAAGGTCGCGGAGCACGTCCTTCAGGGTGGAATAGCCGCGCATCCTGATGTCCGCGGCACTGATCACAATCACGGTGGCCGGAGCTTCGGTGGCCTTTTCCTCCTTCTTGGAGGCGGTGGTAACCGTAGCAACCTCCACCTTCATCAATTCGTCGAGCGTCATATATTTCAACTTTTTTGGTTCCTGGCCCGAACCCGCTGTTTGCGCCTTTCCAGTCTCTTCCGCCAAGACAGGACTTGCCAGCAGAACCGCCACCCCTGCCAGCCCCAACATAAACCCCTTCAACCAAACGCCCATGGCCGATCCATTCCGATTCTGTCGTTGATTGTTCATAATGCAACCTCCTCGTGTACCCATAGTTTCTTATCTGCCAACATCCTGGGAATATCGAGAAGAAACATCTGATCCTTGGTAACCCCCCTCAAGGACTCCGCCCGAATACCGGATAAGTCGGGGAGCGGCGCCTGAAAATCGGCGAGAGAAACGAAAGATACGCCGAGGGTGCTATCGGCCAAAACGCCAAAGAGAGAGTCACCCGCCTCCACAATGATGACCTCGCCTGAACTTGAAGACTCAGACACTGGAAGTTCAAAATAGGTTTTAAGGTTGATCACCGCGATGATATCCCCCCGCACATTGATCACTCCGGCCACAAAATGGGGGGTACAGGGAATGGGAGTCACTTCCATTGCCGGGTAAACTTCCCGCACATGGGCCGTTTCAATCCCGTAATGTTCATTCATCAGAGTGAAGACCATGACGTCAAACCCCGTCTGAGCCGGAGTCGGCGGTTCCGGGGTTTTTACCGGGGATGGTATCGACTCATCCGACAGTCGTTCGTCGGAAAACGAAAGGAATAAATCAGGATTCTTGATCAGAATCGTCCCATCGCGGGTTCGGACCGCCCCTTTCACAAACGCCAACCCCGGCAGAATCGGCTCCGCCGCCGTCAGGTCCTGCTCGGGGAAGTCCATAACCCCCTTGACCTCATCCACCACCAAAGCCAGACGGCGCCGCCCAGTTATCATAATGATGAACTGAGCGTCCGGCCCGATCCCACGTTCAGGCAAACCGAGAAGCTGGCGCAGGTTAAGAACCGGGACGCTTTCCCCCTGTACGCTGATCACGCCCAACACATTGGCAGGCGCCTGAGGCAGGGGTGTAACCACTGCAGAACGGATGAGTTGAGCCACCCCTGGAAGCGGGAGTGCAATCCGCTGCTCGTCGAGAGTAAAGACCATGACGTCATTTCTCATGCCGAAGAACCCTCATCCACCCATCTGATGTTACGACAATAATCGCGCTTTTGTTTCTTCAAGGCAGACTTTCGCCTGAAGAAATGCTTCTTCCAACTGATCCAGAAGCACGGGTAAAGGAATTAACTGGCCCGCACGACTGGCCGATTCGACGCTTTGCGCCAGTTCCACAATCTTCTGCGCCCCTATGTTACGCCCGCTTGATCGCAGGGAATGCCCCAACCGCACCACCGGTTCAAGATTCCCCACGGCGAGGCCATTCCGAGCCTCGACAAGAACTTTGGGAACATAGGCCAGAAAAACGTCAATCATCTGGACGACAAAACTGACGCCGCCAAGTTCTTTCAGAACCTCTAAAGCCTTTTCATCTATACAGCTATCGTCCATTGTGCTTCCCCCAGACGACCACCCACTGAATGCGACATTACCAATGAGTTTGGTATAACTCCCCATTCGCACCTCAGTCAAGCAGAATGGCATTCGAATAAAAAAATCTAACACTTACAGGGATGAAAGATATGAGGGTTTCCCTGATTTTTCCGTCAGGGAAATCCCTATCCCAGGCCATCTTCTTCAAGAAACTCGCGTAAGTCGGTAGAGTCCGCCATGACTCCACAGGCGGTATCCGTTGCGCCCAAATAGGTCTTATGATAATTTAAGTCAGTATTTTTTCAGAAAGTAAAGGAATCGAAAATGAGTGTTCGCGTACGTTTTGCCCCCAGCCCGACAGGGCAGGTTCACATTGGAAATATCCGGGCTGCCATTTTTAACTGGCTTTTTGCCCGTCATAATGGCGGCCAGTTTCTCCTCCGTGTTGAGGATACTGATCGTGAGCGATCGACACCTGAGGCAGTTCAAACCATTTTACAAGCAATGGAATGGCTGGGCCTCAACTTTGACGAAGCCCCCCTCTACCAATCCACCCAGCACGAACAGCATCGGTTGGCGGCGGCAAAACTGTTGCAAAACGGACATGCGTATAAAGAGGACAAAGGCGGCACCGGCCAGGGTGAATGCATTATCTTCCGGATGCCCGGCACCGATATGGCCTTCCACGATGAAGTCAAGGGCGACCTGAAAAAGAAGGCCGCCGACGTAAAGGATTTCGTCATCGTCCGTTCCGATGGCTCCCCCGTGTTTCATCTCGCCAACGTGGTGGACGACATTACCCAGAACATCACCCATATCATCCGGGGCGATGATCATGTTGAAAACACCTTCCGTCATGTCGCCCTCTATCAGGCCCTGGGCGCTCCGGTTCCCCACTACGCCCATCTGCCGATGATTGTCAATGCGCAGGGAAAACCTTATTCAAAACGGGATGGCGCCGCCTATGTCGGGCAGTTCCGGGACATGGGCATCTCGGCTGAAGCCCTGTTTAATTACCTGACCCTGCTGGGCTGGTCCCCGGGCGAAGATCGCGAAAAAATGACCCGCG